>ERZ791623.418-NODE-418-length-26939-cov-5.106681_pt1 | contig 26939 bp, 23 predicted proteins | sample MGYA00510268_ERZ791623 | MGnify/ENA primary metagenome ERZ791623 (study PRJEB30046, sample SAMN00715216) | human gut metagenome | study: EMG produced TPA metagenomics assembly of the A metagenome-wide association study of gut microbiota in type 2...
CGGTTATTTCCGTGAGAATCTTCCGGCACGTGATTACGAGGCTCTGCTCCGGGCGCAGCGCATGGAGGCGGAGGCGGCCGGATGTGCCGGGCGCCTGCTGGAGAACTACCGGCAGCAGACTCTTTTGAAGCAGCAGTACGATACCGTTCGTACGGAGCAGGCGGCTGTCGATCTTTTCGGTCGTTACCGCACGGTAGCCAACCTGGGCCGGGTTTTGCGGGATTCGCTGACGGCCGTATGGGGATATGTGTATGATAACAAGAGCTATGCTTACGATTATATCCTGGATAAGTTGAATTGCAGAGAACAGCAGGCACGCCAGCAGAAGGCGTTGGACGATGTGCGGCGGCAGATGTCTGCGGCCCAGGCCGAAGGGCTTGTCGATGCGCTCCCCGATTATTATATCCGGAAATGCTATTTGACGGATTACGAGCGGGAAATCGCCCGGCTGCTGGGGTTGGGACTTGCATCCGATTCCTTGAAGCGGGTGGCTTTACAGCTTCAGACGATAGATTTTCGTCTTCCGAAGCCGGAGATTACGGAACGCTATTTCCTCGATTACGAGCCGGTCGAATTTGTTGCGGGGCGCTATACGTATAAAAAGCCGATTCCGGACTGTCCTGTCTATGAGCATGGAGTGATCTACCGAATCCTGCTCGGGGAGTATAAGTACAAACAGAATATCTCCATTTTCCGTAACGCTTCTCCGCTCTATGTATTGAAGACCGACGCAGGGCGTTACCGCTATTTCGCGGGAGGTTTCGCGACCAAGGCCGAAGCCGTCGATGCACAGGAGTTGCTGCGGACGAAAGGATTCCGCCGTCCGGAACTGGTCGTGTGGTACGACGGGGAATATACCAATCTGACACGGACCCCTGAAGCTGAAATGGCCGTTTTCCGGGTGGAGATCTCCAGTGAGCAGAATCTGTCGGATGCCGTGAAGCAGGCGATCGCGCAGGCCGCTCCCGGCTGCGACCTGTCCCGCGTGGGGGCGGATCTTTTCGTCGTCGGACAGTTCGACAACAAGGCTGTCGCGGATCAGGCGGTTGCCGCGATTCGCGCCGCTGATCCTCAATTATCGGTAAAAGTGACGGAAATTGCTGAATAATCGAATTTTTTGCGTATCTTCACCCGAAAGAATGTAGGTCCGTATATCGGTGCATCGAGTGGAAATTCGGCCTGCGAACCGGTTACTCCGATCTTTTTCGGTAATTTTTAATGCTGTGAATATGTTTTTTATCGTTCTGCTGGTCTTTTTCGGGTTACTGTTTTTGGTGGCGGAGCTCGTCCTGCTGCCGGGCGTATCGATCGGGGCGATTCTCGCGTTGGTCAGCTACGGCGGTGCCATTTATATCGCTTTCCGGGATTATGGTCCTTTGGCGGGCGGAATCGTCGTCGCCGTGGTTCTCGTCCTTTCGTTCGTGGCGACTGTCGTTTCGCTGCGATCCAAAACCTGGCGCCGTTTCTCTTTGAAACAGAAGGTCGATTCCTCTGTGATGCCCGAACCGGTGCAGCAGAGTGTCCGTGTCGGAGATACGGGAATGACCGTTTCGCGCCTGGCCCCGATGGGCAAGGTGGAGATCGGCGGTAAGATTTACGAAGCCAAGTCCATGGACAGTTACATAGATCCCCGCCGGGAGGTAGAAGTCGTCGGCTTCGAAAATTTCAATATAATCGTACGCAAACACATTAAATAGATAAAAGATGGAAATCGGTATCATTGCATTAATCGTCTTCGTTTCGCTCTTTGCGATTTGGCTTATTTTTTACTTCATTCCCGTAGGCTTGTGGTTCTCGGCACTGGTGTCGGGCGTGCGGATCAGTTTGTTGCAGTTGATCCTGATGCGCTGGCGCAAGGTGCCGCCCTCGACGATCGTATCGTCGATGATCGAGAGTACGAAGGCCGGTCTGGAACTCAATCCCAACGAGCTCGAAGCCCACTATCTGGCCGGAGGCAACGTGACCAATGTGGTGCATGCGCTGGTGTCGGCCCAGAAAGCCAATATTATGCTCGATTTCAAGATGGCTACGGCGATCGATCTGGCGGGCCGCGACGTATTCGAAGCGGTACAGATGTCGGTCAATCCCAAAGTCATCAATACTCCGCCGGTAGCTGCGGTGGCCAAGGACGGTATTCAGTTGATCGCCAAGGCGCGCGTTACGGTGCGGGCCAATATCAAGCAGTTGGTCGGCGGTGCCGGTGAGGAAACGGTTCTGGCACGTGTCGGCGAAGGTATCGTTTCGTCGATCGGCTCGGCACAGTCGCACAAGATCGTGCTGGAGAATCCCGATTCGATCTCCCGCGTGGTGCTGGAGAAGGGATTGGATGCCGGGACGGCGTTCGAAATTCTTTCGATCGACATCGCCGATATAGACGTAGGTAAGAACATCGGCGCACAGTTGCAGATGGACCAGGCCGAAGCGGACAAGCAGATCGCCCAGGCCAAGGCCGAAGAACGGCGGGCCATGGCTGTGGCCAAAGAGCAGGAAATGCAGGCCTATACCCAGGAAATGCAGGCCAAAGTCGTCGAAGCCCAGGCCGAAGTCCCGTTGGCTCTGGCCCAGGCCCTGCGCGAAGGCAAGTTAGGCGTCATGGACTATTATAATATGAAGAATATCATGGCCGACACGGACATGCGCGCCGCTGTCGCCCAGGCCGGCGTCCCCAAGACCCAGTCGGTCCCGACGGGGCAGGACAGTCACCACGACGACCGCGGTCCGGCAGGCCATAGTGAAAAGTAGGTGAGCCTTATGGATATGTTATGGCTCATCGTGGCCTTCGCTCTCATGGCGATCCTGCCGGACCTGCTGCGGCGTCGCCGCCGCTATCCCAGGCGGAAAGGGCCGATTCCCGTGCCGCCGCGGCGTAAACCCGCACCGGCCAAGGCGCCGGCTCCGGCTGAAACCGGGGAAGATGCGGCTGGGAACGAGATTTCCGCACAGGAAACGACAGCTCCGGCACAGCCGCCCATCGTGCCGGCCCGTCCGGCTATAGCTCCCGTATCGGTGCCGCACCGCGTCCGGCCCGCGGCCTGGAGCCAGCTGACGCCGCAGGCGCGGGAGCTCTACGCCGGCTTCGTCTGGTCGGAGATATGGCAGGAACCGCTGGCTTACCGCCGGCGATTAATTAAAAAATAGAGAGGATTTATGGAAATGATTCAAGAAAAACAAGTAGGTATCAAGGGTATCCCCGGTCTGGTCATTACGTCCGGTGAAAAAGCGAAAGGCGTCGTCCTGTTCTATCATGGCTGGTCGTCGCAGATAGAATTCCAGGCCGTCCGCGGCCGCATCCTGGCTTCCTATGGCTACGACGTCGTCATTCCCGACGCTGTCAACCATGGCCACCGCGGCACGCTGGACTATGAATCGAAAGTCGTATACCCCGATTTCTGGCAGACCATCTTCCAGAACCTGACGGAAGTACCGGTCATGCTGGAATATATCCAGGAAAACTGGCCTGATACGCCCATCGCCGTCATGGGCCATTCCATGGGCGGCTTCACGGCCTTAGGGGCTGTGAGCCTTTTCAGGGAATTCAAGACGGCTGTCGTCATGAACGGCTCCGGCTGGTGGGATGAATCGGACCGCCGCTTCCGGGCAGCCCTGCACATCGAAAAGCCGCGGGCCTACCGTTTCATACAGATGCAGTTCGCCGCCATGGATCCCTATACGCATATGGACCGCCTCAGCGGCCGGTCCCTCTTGTCCCTCCGCGGCGGTGCCGATGATGTCGTCGACGGGGCTGCCCAGGAACTCTATCTGGAAAAACTGGCCCAGCGCGATGACGTCAAGACCCAGTCCATCGTCTACGATGACCTGGGCCACTTCGTCACGACCAACATGATGGGCGATGCCGTCAACTGGCTCCAGGCAGAACTCCATTAAAGAAAAACTGAGGTTTGCTTAAAAATAATAAGAGGTAAACCCTTTTTCTGTGGAAAATATTAAAATAATTATCGACATACACTTTACAAATTTAAAAATACGAGTATAATGTATATATAAACAGAAACCGCAAGGGCGCGGAAACGTAAGAATCAGTAATCTTTCTGATAGAAATGATTCGTTTCCACCGTTGCGGTTTTTATATTTTTATTGTTATCATTTATAATCAGGGGATGTATAACAGGAGGGATAGGTATGTCAAAGAATATTTTCCGAACGAAAAGCATCAACCAGTTCCTGTCGGAAACGAAACAGGACGGCGGCATGAACCGCGTCCTGGGGACTTTCGGCCTGACCATGCTGGGCATCGGCTGTATCGTCGGCACAGGGATCTTCGTCCTGACCGGCATTGCCGCCGCCAATTACTCCGGCCCGGCCCTGGTCATTTCCTTCATCATCGCCGCACTGGCCTGCGGCTGTGCTGCACTTTGCTATTCTGAATTCGCCGCCATGATTCCCGTAGCCGGCAGCGCCTATACGTACGGCTACGTAGCCTTAGGCGAATTTTGGGCCTGGGTCATCGGCTGGGATTTGATTTTGGAATACACCCTGGCCTTGAGCGCCGTGTCCATCGGCTGGTCCGCCTATTTCGGCAATATCCTGACCAATCTGGGATTGGCTCTGCCGAAAGAATTCATTACGGCGCCGGAAGAAGGGGGCCTCATCAATCTGCCGGCTATGGCCATCATCTGGATCATCACCTTGATCAACATGAAGGGCATCACCCAGAGCTCCCTGGTCAATGACATCATCGTCGTCATCAAGCTGGCTGTCGTCGGCCTGTTCATCGCCCTCGGCATCAGCCACGTCGAACCGGCCAACTGGACGCCGTTCATGCCTTATGGCTGGTCCGGTGTCTTCACAGGCGCTTCGGTCATCTTCTTTGCTTACATCGGCTTCGACGCCGTCTCGACGGCTGCTGAAGAAGTCAAGAACCCGCAGAAAGATTTGCCTCGGGGCATCATCTTATCGCTCATCATCTGCACGATTCTCTACATTGCCGTATCGGCCATCCTGACCGGCATGGTCCCGTACTTACAGTTCAAGACGACGGCCGCTCCTGTTGCCTATGCACTGCAGCTCGTCGGCTATCATTGGGGTGCCGCTGCCGTCTCCGTCGGCGCTATCTGCGGCCTCACGTCGGTCCTTCTGGTCATGAGCCTCGGCCAGAGCCGTATCCTCTTCGTCATGTCCCGCGACGGCCTGCTGCCGCGCTTCTTCGGTCACATCAATAAGACGACCAAGACGCCGGTCCGCAGCTCCTTGTTGGTCGCCATCGTGTCGTCCATCCTGGCCGGCCTCGTACCTATCGGCATCGTCGCTGAAATGGTCAACATCGGCACGCTGGCAGCCTTCATCATCGTATCGGCATCGGTCATCGTCCTCCGCAAAAAAGCGCCGGACCGCGTTCGCCCGTTCCGCTGCCCCTGCGTACCGCTGGTACCGATCCTGTCGATCCTCTTCTGCGGTATCCTGGTCATCATGCTGCCGACAGTCACGCAGATCCGCTTCATCGTATGGCTGGCCATCGGCCTGGTCATCTACTTCGGCTATGGCTATAAGCACAGCATCATCACCAAAGCCCAGAAAGGCACGCTGAACGCAGCCCCTGCGGCCGCTGCTGATGAAACAGCCAGAGTACCTTCGGTCCACGAAGGCGCTCACTCCACTATTGAACACTGACGCATTCTATATATCGACAGAAAAAGACCCGCCCTCTCCCCTGGCCGGGTCTTTTTCTTGCCGTCAGCTGCCAGCCGCCCGCCCTTTGGGCGTCCCCTACGCACAAGGCCGCCGGCCGTGTGTCTTTTGCGGCCTGCCATCTGCGGACTGCGGCCTGCGCTCATTTCCATCGCCTGCATGCGATTTCGTAGGGGCCGTCCTAATAAGGCGGCCCGCTACGCGCTGAAGGTATCCCGAAGCGTCGTTGTCACTTTGAGTCTGTCGCCGCGTAGCGGCATCTGAGTCCGAGACAGCCTGCGGCCGGCGAACTGCGGCCGGCGTCGAGGCTCCTAGCCTCGACTCCCATACATCTTCTGATAATACTGCTGGTATTCCCCGGAAATGATGGGCTGCCACCAATCTTCATGGTCCAAGTACCACTGGATGGTTTTCTTGATGCCGTCGGCAAATTTCGTTTCCGGCAGCCAGCCTAATTCTTTATGGATTTTCGTCGGGTCGATGGCATAGCGGCGGTCATGGCCTTTACGGTCCGTGACATGGTGGATGAGGCTTTCCGGTTTGCCCAGTTCTTTGCAAATCAATTTGACGATGTCGATATTTCTCATTTCATTATGGCCGCCGACATTATAGACTTCGCCGACATGGCCCTTCTGGAGGATGAGGTCGATGGCCCGGCAATGGTCTTCGACATAGAGCCAGTCGCGGACATTAAGGCCGTCCCCATAGACAGGCAGCGGCTTGTCATGCAGGGCATTGATGATCATGAGGGGAATCAGCTTTTCCGGAAAATGATAAGGACCATAGTTATTAGAGCAGCGGCTGATGGTCACCGGCAGGCCATAAGTCCGATGATAAGCCAGAACCAGGAGGTCAGCCGAAGCCTTGGAGGAACTATACGGACTGGACGTGTGGATCGGCGTCGTTTCCGTAAAGAACAAATCCGGCCGGTCCAAGGGCAAATCGCCATAAACTTCATCCGTCGATACCTGATGATACCGCTGAATACCGTACTTGCGGCAGGCATCCATGAGCACAGCCGTCCCCATGATATTCGTTTCCAAGAAAATCGCCGGATTCTCAATAGACCGGTCGACATGCGATTCCGCCGCAAAATTGACGACCACATCAGGATGTTCCTCCTCAAACAGCTGATAAACCGCATCGCGGTCACAAATATCAGCCTTGACAAAACGGAAATTATCCTGGTCCATAACCGGTGCCAACGTAGACAAATTCCCAGCATACGTCAACTTATCCAAACAAATCACCCGGTCCTGCGGGTGTTCCTTCAACATATGAAACACAAAATTCGACCCAATGAAACCGGCACCGCCGGTTATTATTATATTCATTCTATCGTTCACTCCCATTTTTATAATATTTTAATTACATATTACTCATCTGGTAAAATTTTCCCTTCAGCTACCTTGCGCAAATACTGACCATAAGGACTTTTACCATATTTTGATGCACTGTCTTCCAACGTAAGCAAATCAATCCAGCCCTTCTGGTAAGCAATTTCTTCTAATGCAGCTATATGAATCCCTGCTCTAGTTTCAACGGCTCTAACAAATTCTCCTGCTACGCTCAGACTTTCCATCGTGCCGGTATCTAACCAAGCATACCCACGTCCTAACGTAACGACGTTAAGCTGTCCTTTTTCCAAATAGATTTTATTCAAATCAGTAATTTCCAATTCCCCACGAGCAGAAGGTTTCACCTGCTTCGCATACTCACAGACATGTTCATCGTAAAAATAGAGTCCGGTAACAGCATAATTGGTCTTTGGATTCTGAGGCTTTTCTTCAATAGAAATTGCCTTGCCATTCTGGTCAAATTCAATGACACCAAACCGCTCCGGATCATCGACGTAATAGCCAAATACTGTAGCTCCCTCCGTATTAGAAGCGGCTTTTCTCAAATGTTTAGTTAGGCCTGCACCGTAGAAGATATTGTCCCCTAGAATCATGGCGCAAGATTCTCCATTGATGAATTCTTCGCCCAAAATAAAAGCCTGGGCCAATCCATCCGGCGACGGCTGCACCTTATAACTCAGATGGATACCATAGCGCGACCCATCCCCCAGGAGCCGTTCAAAATTCGGCAAATCCGTCGGCGTTGAAATAATCAAAATATCCCGAATCCCAGCCAACATCAACGTCGACAAAGGATAATAAATCATCGGCTTATCATATACCGGCAACAACTGCTTAGACGTCACCATCGTCAGCGGATACAACCGCGTCCCGCTGCCCCCAGCTAATACAATCCCTTTCAAAAAAATCACTCCTCACAGTAAAATTCAACACCTAATTATACCAAAAAAGAACCTGACATACAAAGTTATGAATAACTTTATACGACAGGCTCATTTTTCTTACTTTAGAACCATCCCTACACCATGGTAATATCTTTATACTGCGGCTTCACGATCCACTGGCCCTGATGATCCATGATGCCCCAGCCTGTCTTTGTCTTGACCGGCGTCAGGCCGTTGCGGAAGCTTTTGACATCCTGAATCTGGCCGGCGGCAGCACGGTACTGGACCTGACCGTTCCTGTCGACAATGGCATACTCTTTCTTGTCGTTCCAGCACCAGGTATAATCGTCGAGGAGGAAAGCCATCCATTTCACACTGGCCGGGAATTCCGCAACAAAGGCCCCTGTTTCCTGATTGATGAGCATATTTTTATCGCCTTTCGTCAGCAAAAGGCGCTGTGATCCCAGGAACTGTACGCCGTCATAGGCAAAATCGACGACCTGTGCTCCGTCGACCATGCTGAAGACGCCCCATTTCCCGTTCTTTTTATCTTTCAAAGAAACGAAGCCGTCGACATCATCCAAAAGCCCATCGTCGAGAGTGTAACTCCCCGGCGCAATCAGGTACTGCCCCTTGCGGTTGACGAAGCCCAATTTCCCTTTATTGCGGACGAAGGTGCCAAATTCCGTCATCGGATAAACGGCATCATTTTTGCTGTCGACGACAATATTGCCGACGCGGTCGAGATAGCCCCGCTTCACGCCGTCATAGGTCAAAGGCGTCACTTCGTCATCGTAATAGACGGAATGCGTCGACGAGCCAATCAGCGCACCGGCGAGGAAACCGCCCAAGTTAAAATGGCTGACCCTGCGCTGGTATTCCGCCAGACCGTGGTGATAGGGCAAAATGACATCATACGGCGCAGCGAACTGGACCCGGCCGCTTTCATCAATGGCCACTTTCGCTCCCTTATCGTCCTTGACGAAAGCCAGGCCTTCACTGAAGTTAGCCAGCACAGCCTTATACATCGGCGCCACTACGATGTTCCCGTTCTTGTCCTGAATACCATAACGGCCCTGATCCTTGAAGAAATGGACCGACGCGGCTTCTTTCTCCGGCCAAACCACCGGTGCGCCCTGCTTATCGACATAAGCCGTCCCTCTTTTCCCTGCCGTCATAAACACGCCTTTGCCGGCATAGGACAGGGACTTATACGCCGGAATCATGAGCCATTTTCCATCCGTGCCCATCAGGCCCCACTTATCGGTACCGTCCTTGACCGCAGCCAGGACACCGTCCTTATAATTGACATCGCATTCCGCTTTGACCTGCGAAGAAATCGTCTCCATCCCTGGCGGCGGCAAATGCCTGGCCATCGCCGGAAAGACAACATCCCCCAGCGACGAAGGGCGGCTGACACTCCAGCCCGAATGAGACGCCGACTCACGCGTCGACGAATGCGACTCCGTCTGCGTCACCGTCGTCGTATGCACCTCACGATGCGCCTGTTCTGCAAGCGAAGCCGGCTCAGCGGCCTGTACCGCCAAAATGGATAAAGAAGTGCATAAAAAACCTGCTAAAATAAATCGTTTCAATGAAAAATGGTTGTACATGTCGCTCCCCTTTCAATCTAAAAACGTAGACGCCCTCTTCAAACAATGACATGCGGAATATTAGGCAATAGCTTAAAGGTTAGTTTGGTTGAAATCAAAAAATAAAGGATCCCAAATACGTTCTGGCGTAGCTTGCAAATTACCGTTACCATTCCTGCCCGCAGCTAAGGCAAAAAATATATTAGGATTTCGATAGCCAAAATTCAAGAAAACAGCTTCCAAAATAGCTGATTTACCAGAATTATTCCGTCCTCCAAATAAAGTGATAGGAGATAAATCCTTAACTGATAAATCTTGGAAACATCTAAAATTCTGTATCCTTAGTGTTTTAATCATCTGCTCACCCACTCACGATAAGGTAAAATATATTTCGCAAATTCAATTTCATAAAAAATAGACATAGTCTATTGCCGCTAGTACAATTAAGTTACCACACAAAATTCGTAAGGAGGCAATAGACCATGTCTGGTAATATTATACAACTTAATGAGGATCTTATAAAGAATAATTTAAAGGATCTTGTACGCAACAGTGTAGAGGAAACACTGAACGCCCTGCTCGACCACGAGGCGGATGAACTCGTCCGCGCTGGCAAGTATGAGCGAACGGGAGACCGTAAGGGCTACCGTTCCGGTCATTACGAGCGGAATTTTGGCACGACTTCCGGCGAAGTCAGATTACGCGTGCCGAAGCTCAAGGGCATCCAGTTTGAGACGGCCATCATCGAGCGCTATAAACGCCGTGAATGCTCTGTCGAGGAAGCCCTTATTGAGATGTACCTGGCCGGCGTATCCGTGCGCCGTGTCGAAGATATCACCGAATTGCTTTGGGGCACAAAGGTCTCCTCTGGCACCATCAGCCATCTCAACCAGAAGGCATACAAGCACATCGAGGAATGGCGTCAGCGTCCTTTAACGGGGGAATATCCGTATGTTTACGTCGACGGCATTTACCTCAAGCGCTGCTGGGGTGGCGAGATTCAAAATGTCTCCGTTTTAGTCGCTATTGGCGTCAATAAAGACGGGTTCCGTGAGATTCTCGGAGCAGCAGAAGGCATGAAAGAAGACAGGGAAAGCTGGTTGAACTTCTTCACCTGGCTCAAAGGCCGTGGCCTTGCAGGCGTGCGTCTCATTATCGGCGATAAATGCCTTGGCATGCTGGAAAGCATCCCTGTAGTCTTTCCTGAAGCCAAATACCAACGCTGCACGGTCCATTTTTACCGGAACGTCTTCACAGTGACGCCAAAGACTAAGATGAAGCAGGTTACCTTAATGCTCAAGGCAATCCACGCGCAGGAGAGCAAGGAAGCTGCACAGGAAAAGGCGGTCTCCATTGCCGCCAAGCTCCGTGAAATGAAGCTTTTATCCGCAGCCAAGAAAGTCGAGGACAGCGTGGGCGAAACCTTGACCTATATGGATTTTCCAACAGAACACTGGAGCCGGATCCGCACGAATAACCTAACAGAACGGGTGAATCGCGAGATACGCCGCCGTACACGGGCCATTGGTGCCTTTCCTGACGGCAACAGTGCTTTGATGCTCGTCTGTGCCAGACTTCGTCATGTTGCCGCCTCGGAATGGGGCTCAAAACGCTATATGGACATGGAGCATCTATTCAAGATGGAAATTGAGCAGCCAAATGACGAGGAAAATCCATATATCTGATTACGATATTTACTGGCGGATGAAATGAATTTGCGAAAGAATCTTGACACTACCCCCCTTTTTCACGATAGTGCGGCAAGCGGACATCTTTCGACTGATAGTCACCTGCCTTGACTTTCTGCAAAAGCCCGAAAAAGGACCGAAAACTGCGGTCGGCTATTTTCAATATCTGCTGGGCTACACCGGCCTGCAACAAGCCATAGTTTTCATTTTCCTTGCAAATGGGGTAACTTTCTTCGTACCGCAAGAATTGATGGGTATCGAAGTAATGCTGCCGAATCGTATAGACCCCTACATTGTACAGGTTATTGCTGTATTGGCACATCTCCCGGAGCATCGTATAGTCTTGTTTCGCCAAGCCACGGATGACATTCGATTGCGTCAAGTACATCTGGGATTCACCTCCTCTGTCATCTTTCATTATACCCTAGCCGAGGTGAAAAGGCTAAGACAGAAAAGACATAGGGTGGATTTCGCAGGCATCGAACCTGCGAAATCCATCGCTATTGATGCCCCTACCTAAGAGGAAGGAGTCTTCTGGCGAAACTGGGATAAATGCTGGTTCCGTTCGTTGTTGACCGGATAATAGGCTTCTTCGCCGGGATGCCAGTCTGCCGGATACTCTTTGGTAACATAAGTCACAGGCTGTTCGCCGAATTCAAAATGCTTATGTTCGATGCTGCGCGTATACGGCGTTTCCCGATCCGTATAGTTCATGACAGCCACACCTTGATAATTTTCTTCTTCGATACGTTCTGTTTCAAAACAAAATGGCATTTTTCGATGGATGCTAATATAATTTATTTTCCCCGAATCATTGCAAACGTATTCTTCACCTGACTACGATGAGCCAATACAAAAGCTAGGTAGGTACCAGCATAGATAACCATGCAAAAAATATTATCCAAGAACCAGCCGCTAGCAATGAAAACACTGCACATGACAAGATCAATAAGGATATCTTTATGCAGGTTCATCTTTAAAAGGTAGTTAATAAAACCTTCTGCCAAGCAACATTGAAACGCATAGATTCCGACAATAGAAAGCACCGTTAGATTCAGATTATGAAAGATTCGCACAGTAATAAATGTCACTATCAGAGAAACTAGTACACTCACAACGTTAATTTTCAACATTAATGCTTCCTGGCGCATGCTTTTCAGATAGGTATTAATCAAGATACTTAATTTGCTATCAAAGACGCAAACGGGGAATAATACGCTCATGTAGATTAAACTATCAGCATATTTTGGCAACCACCATGCTAAAATACATTTCAATGGATAATAGCCAATTAATGCAGCAAACAAAACTACATCTAAACTCAAGCGAATTGTTTGGTATGCTGCAGCGCGTTTTTCTTCATCCATACGCTTGATAATAGGAAAAAAGACTACGCTTACAGAAGTAATAAAGACCATCAGGAAATTAGAAATCCCCAGCGTCAGTGATACCCGGCCAAAAGTCGCAACATCCCAACCCATAGAAATCCCATAACGGACAATGCCAATAATAAGCATGCCGGCAATATTCGCTAACATCAGCTTACTGCCTACAGTAAGGTTTTCCTTCGCTTCCCAAAAAATCTTCCCAATAGGGTAAAAGTGAGGCCGCAATAAGCTCCGGCAAAGGTAAATGCCAATCAATGTCAAGCTAATCATAGAAAACAGCTTAGCATAATACATATAACGGAATTCATTACGATGCAAAACCAGCAAGAAAAAAACAACGCCTAAAAAAAACACAATTCGTTCTGTTAAGAGAAATTTGGCGTAATCCTTGATGCGGTTTGTGATCTGCATAACAAAATTACATAGATTTGTAAAATTCACGAAAGGCGCCAGCCATACAGCACAATCCAAAGCTATCCGTTTCACAGAATCATCAACAAATACCTGACTCCCTATTGTAACCGCAACAGCCAAGAAAATCTGCAACACCGTGACTCCGTAAAACTGTCCAGCAAAAACCTTCTGTTCCAGTTCTTCGAACCGTTTCCCGGCATAGCGCAGATAAATTCCGTCTTCCCAACCAAAATGCAAAAAACCAAGGTAAGAAAAATAAAACAAGAAAAGCTGCCAAAGGCCATAATCATCAACGCTAAGGAACTTTGGAACAAATGCTACCATAAATACGGAGATACCCAAAGAAACCAGATTGGCACTAAAAGAATAGGCTATATTTTTAAGAGTTTCGATGAAATTCATACTCCATTTTCCTCTCAGTGTTTAACTAAGTGCTTCTTCGCGTTCCAAACCATTACAATAACCACACCAACCAGTGCGCCAAGAACAAAACCAATTAAGGCATATTTTTTTTCAATATTTTCTTTGCTTACCACTTTATCTTCATTTATATTCTGAATTTCTTTCACTGTACTCAAACTGGTATCTTTTGTAACCAAAGTTGACGTCTTTGAAAAATAATTTTCGTATAATTCCATTAAGGCTATGCTATTTTCTTTAATATACTGCGAATCTTTAGCATCTTGTTTAGTAAACTGAATAATTAATTCATAGAGACCAGGTCCCATATTCTGAACACGGAAATGTTCTCCCAACCATTTTACTTTCTGAGAATCAGATGACGTGTTCCAGCCGGCATTCATTTTGCTCATATCAAAATTTTCTTCAATCTGAGAGTTTAATTCAGTAAGATTTGACCAAGCTCTCATCAAATTAGTTAGGTCAATTTCAGTACTAGTCTGATTGGCTGTAAAAACTGGTACCGTATTGAAGCGTACAACGCGGATATAGGTCATGTCGCCTGTTTGCGGAACAACAGTATGAACCTGACTTTTTTCAAAATATAAGCCGCCCGCACACACAATAGCACAAATTAAGATAACATACCACTTTTTGATGATAGATTGAAAATTCATTTCACATTACTCCTCCGCTCATTTAAAAGTTCAAAAAATTTATACAGAATTAAAAGGCCTACTATAAAACTAATTTTACTAGTAGTCAATATTTCATTAAAAAAGCGTTCTTCCCTTCCCATAAGAAAAACAGGATAGATGATTGAAGCATAAATTAAAATCATCCAATTCTTTAAACCATGACGATAGAGTTGTCGGTAAAGAAAGGTATAGAAAAAACCTATTAAAAATATAACCAGTGCACAACCAAAGTAGCCAAAATCATTGATGTAGCGATAAAAAGCTGTATAAACATTAGTTGTTACAGGTCCAAAAGCAGTAAATAAAGTAATGTATTGAATAAACGGCGGAACATCTAATCCTCTAGCATACAAAAAACCATATATATTATCGAAAGTGCTTGCCCCAATGTATTGAGTATCTGGTATTATCATCTCATTAACAAAAACATCGAAAGCCGATATATTCGTTCCTGCATAATGTACTAAAATTTGTAAAAATCCAGAATCAGAACCAATTTTACCATTAAAAATACCTGCACCTAAAAAACAAAATAAAAATACAGCAAAGGCAATACCAATAATTACAAATTCATTTGCCAACGAACTCTTATTATGACTTTTACGATGTACTAGAAAAAAACTAACCAAAGCAAACATAATTAAATACATAAATTGCTGCCTGCCACCTGTAAAAATTATAAAAGGAATATAGGCCAAAATAAAACAACCCCATTTTAAGGCTTCTTTATATTGATGAGCCGTTAAATTAAGCCATATAGCCATAGTAGATAAATACGCCATAATAGTGGCAAAACGTGTTCGATAGGCATTCCAACGGCTTAACTCAATTTCGTGATGATTAAGACTGTTAATAACAGGCAAAAGTATTTTTTTGAACTCAGTTTCATTTGTAATCTCACTTGCTGCACTTAAGATATCTGTGTAGTTTAAATAACCTAAATACACTAAAATCACCATAAAAACAACCCACAGCGATTTACTTATAAAAAAACCTTGTTGACTTTTCTGCTTCTTTAAAGATATGTCAGTATATTGATGACAACAATAATCTGCTAAGCTGCCACCTAAAAGTAAAATTATGGACATGATTATTATAATAATTGCAGAATTAAAATGCATTGGCATATCCCATTTTTTAGCATAAAGAGCAGCTAAAAAACAACATCCAGCTAGACATATACTATAAATAAAAGATGGATTCAAAACATCAAAATGTCCTTTTATTAAAGAAATAACTGCAAGTAAAAAAACAATTGCAGTTAAAAGATAAATAAAACTATTTTGTGCTCCATATAAAGGTTGAAAGTACGTAAATTCAATTCCCATATTCTCACCTATTTCTATAAATAACAAAAAAATGACTTCTCTTATCCAAAATTTCTTTTGATTTCTCTAATTTTATAAAGCAATTGTCGAGAGAATAATCCATAAACAATAAGCCCTTTTAAAAGAGCCCTCTTAAAAAAACCTATATGTTCATATTGTGTATAAAAGAAATATTTAGATTTGAAACTTTGTTTTACTTGAGCTAAATTCTTACTAGAATGATTAATAGAAAATACGTGATTATGAAAATAGGAAATATTTGTATCTACAATCATCTTATATCCATGGTCTAAAAACTTTTTTCCTAAAATCTGTTCCTCATAATATAAGAAAACTCTTTCATCAAGCCCCCCTAATTCATTATAGACATTTGCTTCAATTGCAAACAAAGACCCTGGAATCCATTCAACTTTTTGAATGCCAGTCCCTTGTTTTATAAATTTTCCTCTATATGGAAAAAATTTTTTTACAAGATAAGTACATGACAACGCTTCATCCCAAAATGAATTAATTTGAGGGTTCAACCGGATAGGCAATGAATCTTTAGGTAATGCCATATAGCCACACGCTGCCTGCGCTTTTTCTTTTATCATATCATGAACAATTTGGATTAAAAATTCTTCGCTAAATTGCACATCTGGATTAGCAATAAATAGGATATCTGGTTGATATTTATTTATTAAAAAAAAAGCACCGAAATTATTTCCATAGGAATATCCACCGTTATGATCAGTTTGTATAACATCTACTTTATTAGTAACTAATTTTTTTAGTCTCGAATAAGAATCATCCGGAGATAAATTATCTACAATTATCATATGATCTATAACTTTATAAGAATGAATTTTATTCCATAAATTTTCAACTGTTTTAGCATCATTATAATTTAAAATAACCATACCGATTTTTTTTTCACTTATCAATTTGATATCCACCCTTATATTGATTGAAATTTATATCTATACACATAAAAAGCACATCCATATTAATAGTTTCTGCCATTTCTTAACCATAATTATTAATTTTTTTTATTACTTTTTCGAATTTCATTACTGAATTATCCCAATTTAACCTTTTTATATCCTGATGTCCATTCTTCGCAATTTGCATTCTTTTCTCATCATTATTTAATAATTGTGATACATTATTGACCAATCCTTTGATATCCCTTGGTGCAGAAAGTAACACATTTCTTCCTTCTTCTGTATATTCGTGAACTCCGCCATAGTCACTTGCTACATATGCTGCTCCACATGCCATAGCTTCAGCCCCTGTAAGTCCGAAGCCTTCTTTTATTGACGGGCATAAATAAATTAAGGATTGGTTATAGATTTTCCTCAACTGATTCTGCGTAGCATTTTGAACATATTGAATCCAACCAGGAAGGTTATTGGGTCTTGCAGGAGTTCCGAATAAAATTGCTTGTAAATCTGGATATAACTCTTTTAATCTATTCAACGCCTCAATTCCATATTTTGCCCCCTTATGTTCATCTTTGTGGTAAAGCATGGAAATAACCGGTTTTCTGCGTTGAGAAATTGGTATATCAATACCAAAGACATTAAAATCAATACCATTGGGAATTAAAACCGAATCGGCACCAGCATCTTTTACTATTTCCCGCAGCCATTTCGCAATAACAATATTTTTCATTCCCAGGCAATACGACTTTTTTACTTCATCATCAGTCCACCCATTCCAGTTTTCATAATCTTGAATAAAATAAATTTTTTCCCCCTTCGATGCCGGCAATTCCGCAACAGCATATGCAGTATCAATTGCCGTTGCACAAATAACATCCCCGTCTGGAATTTCTGAATCTATTAATTTCTTATGTCTGCAGATTTTATGAATGCGAGGGTCGAGTGTAAACCAAGTAGGAAAATAATGTGCTCCTAAATAATAATAAACGAGTTTTATAAATTTGGGAACCTTCTGATTTCTATTCATTCCTGAAAAGCAATGAAAAATTAAAGTAATTTCATGTCCTCGTCTGCATAATCTATTCGCATATTCAAATATCATTTTATATCCACCTACTGGTACTCTTGAAACCCCAGGCAGCACAAATGAAATCTTCATAATAACTCCTAATCACCTTATACCAAACTTCCGAACTTCTTGTCGGATTATATTTAATATTCTAGAAAACATCCATTCGGGAATTAATGGCATCACTAATTCAAATAACGTAACGCCTGGACGTACTCCTATAAATTGACTCAAATGAAAAAAACTTTTAATTCCCGGATATTGAGCATATTTTGATCTAGCTTCAATCCACATTTCTTCTTTTTGATATTCTTTCCAATAAGATAAGTGTCCTTTTAAATAATCAAACAAAGACTTTTCTTTATCCAATTTTAATTGATAATACTCTGCCTTTGTTTTAACTCCATGTAGGGTTTGACTGTTATTGGTTCCATGAACTCGATGTTGCAATAAAGTTTGTGGCAAATAATAAAATTTTCCCTTTGTTAAAGCAAACATTTCAATCCATTGATCATGGAAAATCATATCTGGAAACGGCAATGCAGATTGAGCTACTGTAACCGGCAGAGTCATTGCACAGCCCAAGCTCCAATTTTTCACAAAAAACGATTTCTTTTGATATTTTATATCATTAAGTGCATCCAAGGCTACAGGATAATAGTGTTCTTTAACTACATGATTGTCATCATCAATCAGTTGACATTCGCAATGGCAACAGGAACATTCTGGATGAACTTCTAAAAAGTTAACTGTAACCGAGATTTTGTTTGGCATCCAAATATCATCCTGGTCACAATAAGCAATATATTTTCCCTCAGCAACTTCTGTTAAGTGTGCAAAAGCCTGGGTTACCCCATTATTTTTTCCATTATCTAAAATCCGATAAGGAATCTTCGTAATATATTGAGAAACAAATTTCTCACAACAGAACTCTTGAGGACTGTCATTCCAAATTAACAGGTGTATATTTCCATAGTCTTGCTCATTTACGGATTCCAATTGCTGTCGGAAAAATTCTAACTTGGGCTTATAAACAGCCATTGCTATAGTAACTTTCGGTAATTTATTCATTTTAATCATTTTATTTAAATAAGAACTTCTTAATCTTTAAGAACGCTTTCATCGACCGTTTCAAATCGCGGGGATCTTTCAAGCCCATCCACAGCCGGTGCATAATATATTGGGGACGCAAGTAATATTTTTTACGAGCATCATCGCAAAACTTCACCATTTCTTCTCCGCTGATACCAGGAAGATTCAATACGCAGTTAATGGTTCCGTCTTCTTTAACATATTCATCATATTTGCCGTTAATGTAACCATTTTTTCTTGCCCAGGCATATGCTTCTGTTCCAGGGAACGGAAGTAATGGATAGAATTGCATGGTGTCCGTATTCAGTTCAAAGGCAAGTTTTAAGGTCTCCTGCATCGTTTCTTGGGTTTCACCTTCATTACCCACCATATAGCAGGCATGCACCAAAAGGCCAGCTTTTTTGGCATTCTTGATATATCTCCGAATCAAATCAAGGTTGGTACCCTTTTTAATATTTTTGAGGATCTGATTGCTACCACTTTCAATGCCCGGAATAATTAATCGACAACCAGCTTTTTTCATGATAACCATCGTATCATAATCCAAGTTTACTCGTGCATTACAAAGCCAAGTCATACGTTTGGAGAGACCCCTGTCAATCAGCAACTGGCAGATATCCCTAACGCGCTGGATGTTTCCTGTAAAGGTATCATCTTCAATAACGATTTCCTTCACATCAGGAAAATTATCGGCGATATACTGGAATTCATCCACTACATTTTTCGGAGAACGCAGTCGATATTTATGGCCATGCAACGTCTGAGGATAAACGCAAAAATTGCAATGAGCCATACAACCACGACCAGTGAAAATCTGAATTTCAGGATAATAAGAAGCGCCAAAGAAATAGTCTTTATAATTCAAATATTCTTTAATAAATTTTGAGGCAAAGGGTATTTCATCAAGGTCTTCAATATACGGCATATCTGGATTCGATTTAATCTGTCCATCTGCATCCCGGTAGGTCAGTCCCAATACATCTGTATAATCTTTTCCGTCACGAATCCGACATGCCACATCTCTCACGATGTAGTCAAATTCATGACGACAAATAGCATCAATGCTATTGCTAAGTTTTAACGTTTCTTCCGGTAAGGCGGACGGGTGGGTCCCTACCAACAAAGTAACAGCTTCGGGATATGTTTTCTTTACCCCTTCAATGAACTTCACATCACTATATAAGGAAGGCGTACTGGTTTCAAACACAAATAATTTTGTACCTTCTCCGTGTTTCTGAATAAAATCCATAGATCGGGCAGTATTTAGAGGAGTAGCAGGAGCGTCAAGAAATTCAACATCAAATCCGTTCTTTTGACAAACAGAGGCTGCATATATTAGCCAAAGCGGGTAATATAAAGTACCACTGCGGGTCAATGCCGGACTACGATTTTCCCGAGAAAATTTGCCATATTCTGCTTTAAAAGGTGGATTTACAAAAAAAACTTTCATTTCATTCTCCTTAATTTTTATAATGAATATAATCTGGTTTATTGAAGTAACAATGATACCGACAGAAGAGATAAAGCAGTCCTTTTATATGTTCCCAGTTATGCTTACTAAGCAGCTTTTTTCTGGATAATCTCTGCCATGCATGGATAATCAAAGCATTTTTCACATAACATACCCGATATCCATATTTCCAGGCTCTCATGCAGTATTCTACATCTTCAGGAGCATAAAATATATTTTCATCTAAAAAGCCAATTTTTTTAACGAGACTGGCTGGCATCATCCAACAAGCAGACATCAAATATCCCACATCAGTCACAGCCTGCGTTTTAGGTATTTGTTCTTTCCCAGCTCCCCGCTCTCTCAATTTTTTTAACGGTAATACCTTAAATAGCTTTAAAGATAATGTAGGAATTGCTCTCCCCGAATTCTGAATACTCCCATCCTGTCCCTGCAAAACAGGGCCGACTATTCCTATTGTCGAATCAGAAGAAAGAATTTCTACAAGTTGTGTTATCGCTAATTTATTAACAACTGTATCAGAATCCAGTACACAAATATAATGAGAATTTTCATAAGCCTTTTTCAGTCCAAGATTTCTGCTAATAGTAGTTCCTCTATTACTGGATAAAAGAATAACTTCAAGCTGAGCATGTACTAGTTGACTCTTTGCTCGTTCCAGCAAAGAAATCGTATTATCTTGTGAGCCGTTATCAATTATATAAATTTTAGTACTGAAGTTTGGAATGTCATCAATAGATTGCAGGCATTTTTCAATATACTTCTCCGAATTCCATGTAAGTATAATAAAAGAAATGTCGAATTTACTGTTTTCCAAATCAGAATCCTCCAATGCCTGTAATTTTTTACTTTATCTTCAATATTATACATTTCAACATAGAAAAAAGCAACAAAAATAAATTTTGGCTATGAACGGGGCCATTTTTTTACGAGCCGAGGGGTACTCGAGGCGATGTGGTCAGTTTGAGTCTGTTGCCGCGCAGCGTCATCTGAGTCCGAGGCGGCCTGCGGCCTGCGAAAGTACAAGCAACCTCTCCGGCCCTTCGGGCCACTTCTAGCTCGGCTCTCCGTTTTGGCAACCGCCATGCGCTTCCCTGTGGTCAGCACCTGACGGGCCAAAAAGGGCCTATGAGGAGAGGCTTAAGAATCTCTTTGTAGAGGAGGCTTATCGTTAATATGCTCCTTTGTGTTTCAGGACGACGGCGATGGTGCGCCAGATTAGGACGATGTCGAACCAGACGTTCCAGTTGCGGACGTACCAGGTGTCCATCTGGACGCGTTCCTCATAGGTCGTATCGCTACGGCCGCTGGTCTGCCACATGCCGGTGACGCCAGGGCGGACCATATAGAAATCCTTGATATATGGGCCGTATTTCGGGACTTCGGCCTGGATGATGGGCCGTGGCCCGACGAGGCTCATTTCGCCTTTGAGGACGTTGAACAACTGCGGCAATTCGTCTAAGCTGGTCTTGCGCAGGAAGGCCCCGCTTTTGGTGATGCGCGGGTCATTTTTCAATTTGAATTCCGTTTCCCATTCTTTCCGGGCCTGCGGGTCCCGTGCCAGGAGTTCTTTCAGTTTGACGTCGGCATCAACACACATGCTACGGAATTTATAGCAGTTGAATTCTTTGCCGTTCCGGCCGACGCGGCGGTGCTTAAAGATGATAGGTCCGGGCGAGTCTTTATAGATCCATAGAGCGATGGCCAAAAAGAACGGCGAAAGGCAAATAATCCCCAAGCTGGTACAGATAACATCGAAGACGCGCTTGACAGCGCGGTTATACCAGAGGGCCAGGTTATTGCGAAAGCTGAAGGAAACGATATGGCCGTCGATGAGGCTTTCCGTGTCGAGTGTTGCCAACGGCAGGCTGCCCATATCGGGGATAAAGGCGACTTTCTTGACCAAGGGCTGGACGCGATAGACGATGTCCTGGACAGCGTCACTGCTGAGGCCCGGTGCGATGACCATGACGTGCTGGACACCGGTCTGGCGGATGACATCTTCGGCATCTTCAAAACGGCCTAAATGCGGCATCATGGCCGCTACCTTCGCTTCTGGCGTATAGTCTTCCAGATAACCGATGAAATCATAGCTGACGCCCGTATCGTGCTTAAAATAATCCAATACGATGGCTGCTGTCTTACCGGCTCCCATGATGAGGACCGGCAGCTGGAGCAGTTTGAAATGCCCCAAGATATGTTTGACGAGGTATCGTTCGGCTACCAGGAAAAGGAAAGAGATCAGCCACAATAAGGCCACAAAGAGCCGCGACGTCGAGGCTGCCGTCTGGGCGATGTAGATGAAAAAGATTAGTAAGGCTACGGCATAAAAGACGGATTTAAAAAGGCCGGAAATGACCTGCCAGAACTGCATACGTCGCGTATAAAGATGATGTAGTTGCAAAAAAAGGATATATACGACCGGTATGATGACGTGGATACTGAGCCAGGAGAGATGGAAATGCGTTTCCGGAACGAAAAAATCCCGCAATCCATAAGATGCATACTCGGCCAGCCAGATAGCAATGTAATCAGCAATAACCATAACAATCGGCAACAATTCATTACTGTATTTATTTTTGATAGAAATAGCCCCTTTCGTCGATAGCGTCTCCAAAACAGCTCCTCCTCTGATAATAAGTCATAGCAAAAGAGGCTGTCGCATGTGCGACAGCCTCTTTTGAGTTTTAAGTTTGCAGTATCTACAAACTATAAAGTAAAGGGACCACGCATGATGGTAGAAGTCTCCGTGCGACAGTCCCTTTTACGTCGTTAGCTAAAAAAATAGGGATCTTGCCCAAAGGCAGAAAATAGCATATAAGCCACTCTTCCCATACAGACATCTACGACTTTAATTATAACCAAAATTTAAATATCTGTCCACTTTTCCAACGTTCCGGGTGATATAGACTTCCCCAAAGAGATAGTCAATTCTTCCTATTTTATAACACTTACCCGCTTTCGTTTCCATCCACATCATCAATCGACGACGATGTCTAAAACGGCTGCATAGCCACTGGAAAGAGTGTCAAAGATAAGTTCCGTACTACTCGTTCTGTAGCGGGTCGCCCACGTGGCGACCCCTACGCCCCAGCCGGGAACATCTTTTACGAGCTGAGGGTTTCCCGAAGCGTCGTTGTCAGTTTGAGTCTGTTGCCGCGCCGCGGCATCTGAGTCCGAGGCGGCCTGCGAAACTACAAGCAGCCTCTCCGGCCGTTGGACTACCTCTCTTATCAGGAACTGCTTATTTCTTCTTTTTACGATGGACGATGAGGGCTTCGTCGGCCCAGTCGAAGAAGTACGGTTCGGTTGCGTAAATGGCATAGTTCGTCAGATAGGCAGTGATGAGTTCTTCATCGGAAAATGGGGCGTATGGCGGGTTGTCAAGGTAGGGCTGGAAGATGCTCTGGTCACCTTTTTTAATGGAATGGATGAGCTTTTTCGTAATAGGGTATTCCTGCTTCAAGGTTTCCAAGTACGATTTCGCCTTGGGCCAATCGCCGAGTTTGAAGTACAACAAGGCTAAGGCCAAGAGATAAAAGGAACTCTTTTGTTCGTCTGCTCCCTGCTTGTACAGTTTCAATGCTTTCATTTCATTGCACATTTTAGCATACAGCGGCATCAGCTGGAAACGGATGCCCAAATTGTCATTTTTATTGAGGCGCATCATTTCTTCCCCTACCTGGATGGCTTTATTGTGGATACCACATTCAATCAGATCCGATAGATATTCCTGAAGCAGCATCATATACGGCCGTGTTTCAAAGTCCAGCCAAAAATCACCTTTGCTACGCTGGTAAATTTCCTGATCTTTTAACCGTTTTTCTTCGGCTGCAATCATGCCCGGAAGGATTTCAAGCATATCCAGGGGGCCTTTCGAATCCAATTCAGCTTGGGCCAGTTTGACTTCCACATTATCCGGCTCCAGTTCGGCTGCTTTAGCCAAATATTCCCGTTTGTCTTTTTTTCGGCTCGCCTGCTCAGCTAAGTCTAAATAATCATAGACATCGGCTGGTACTGTATCGTCCTGCCCATTCTCCTGCAAAAAGTCCTGCAAGTGTTGGACAGCCTCATTATGCTGCATCATGAATTCTTCAATAATCTGCTGCATCTCTTCTTCGCTCTTAACACCGTTCGGAGCCTTCTTAGCAATAAATGCATGTAATTCTTTCATTACTTTATCCATAGCACGCATAAAATCATCTCCATTCAGTCTGTTTAGGTATTCCCATTCGTTCTGTGGCGGGTCGCCCACGCGGCGACCCCTACGCCCCAGCCGGGGGCATTTCTACTGTCGCCGCGCCGCGGCATCCGTAGGGGCCGTCCCAGAGGGCGGCCCGCTACGCGCGGAGGGTTTCCCGAAGCGTCGTTGTTAGTCTGAGTCTGTCGCCGCACAGCGGCATCTGAGTCCGAGGCGGCCTGCGAACTGCGAACTGCGAACTGCGACCGGCGGCCTGCGAAAGTACAAGCAACCTCTCCGGCCCGTTGGGCCACCTCCAGCTCGGCTCTCCGTTTTGGCAACCGCCCTGCGCTTCCCTACGGTCAGCACCTGACGGGCCAAAAAGGGCCTATGAGGGGAGGCTTAAGGCTCCCTTTGTAGGGGAGCTGGCAGCTCTGCTGACTGAGAGGTGGCTTATTTAGCGTTCGAGCCATTCTTTGAATTCGGCTTCGCTGATGATGGGGGTCCCCAGTTTCTTGGCTTTTTCGTATTTGCTGCCCGGGTCGGCTCCGACGACAACAAGGGTCGTCTTTTTGGTGACCGATGACGTGCATTTACCACCTCGTGCTTCGACGGCCTGTTCGGCTTCTTTGCGGCTGAACATCTGCAATTTGCCGGTGAGGACGACGATTTCGCCGTCAAAGGTCGTATTGATGAGTGTTTTCTTTTCTGCCGTCATATCGACGCCGTGAGCGCGCAGTTTTTCGATGAGGGCCTGGTTCTTGGCGTCGCTGAAGTAGGCTACGATGCTGTCGGCAATGCGCGGTCCGATGTCGTCGATAGCTGTCAGGTCATCGGCATTGGCTTTCATGAGGGCATCGACGGAGCCGAAGGATTCGGCCAGGACGCGGCCGGCTTTGGCGCCGACGAAGCGGATGCCCAGGGCAAAGAGGACCCGGGCCAGGCCGACGGATTTGCTCGTTTCGATGGCTTTGAGCAGGTTGTCTGCCGATTTGTCGCCAAAGCCTTCGAGGTCGACCAGTTCTTCTTTAGTCAGGCCGTAGATGTCGGCTACGTCGTGGATCAGATGCTGGGCCAGGAGCTGCTGGACGATGGCGTCGCCCAGGCCGTCGATGTTCATGGCATCGCGGGAGACGAAATGGGCGATTTTTTCACCGATGACAGCCGGGCAGTCCGGATTGGTACAGCGCCAGGCCGCTTCCCCATCGCGGCGGACGACAGGGCTGCCGCAGGCAGGACAAGTCGTCGGCATGGCGAAGACTTTTTCCGAGCCGTCGCGCAGTTCCGGCAGGGAGCGGACGACTTCGGGGATGATTTCGCCGGCCTTCTGGATGACGACGGTATCGCCTATGCGGATGTCTTTTTCTTTGATGTAATCCTCATTGTGCAGCGTCGCCCGTTTGACTGTCGTCCCGGCCAGGTGGACCGGTTCGAGGTCGGCTGCCGGCGTCAGGACGCCTGTCCGGCCGAGGCTGACGGAAATGTCCAGGACTTTCGTCCGCGCCTGTTCGGGCGGGAATTTATAGGCAATGGCCCAGCGGGGAATCTTGACGGTATTGCCCAAGCGGGCCTGCTGGGCAAAGGAGTTGACTTTGACGACCATGCCGTCCGTTGCATAAGGCAGGCTGTCGCGGCGGTCGTCCCAACTGTGGATGAAGGCGATGACGTCTTCGATGTTCGTGAACTTGCGGTATTCCGGATTGACCTGGAAATGGAACTGGGCCAAGGCCTGGAGCAGTTCTTCCTGGCTCTCGATGGTGATGCCGCTGTTTCCGCCCAAGGCGTAGGCAAAGAAAGCCAGTTTGCGCTGGGCCGTAATGCGCGGGTCGAGCTGGCGCAGTGAGCCGGCGGCGGCATTGCGGGGATTGGCAAAAGGTTCCAGTTCGTCATCGCGGCGCTGCTGATTCAGGGCTTCAAACGACGTAATGGGCATGTAGACTTCGCCGCGGATCTCGATGTGCGGCGAATCGCTGGCGATGTGCAGGGGAATGGTGCGGATGGTCCGGACGTTGTTGGTAATGTCTTCGCCGACGACGCCGTCGCCGCGGGTGACGCCGCGGATGAACTGGCCCTGTTCATAAATGAGGTTGACTGCCAGGCCGTCGATTTTCAGTTCGACGACGTATTCCAAATCTTCGCCGCCCAGGTCATCGCGGACGCGCTGGTCGAATTCCCGCAATTCATCGTCGCTGAAGACGTCGCCCAGGCTGAGCATGGGCCGGTCATGGGTATATTTTTCAAAGCCGCCGGAAATCTTGGAGCCTACGCGCTGCGTCGGCGAATCGGGCGTGACCCAGTCGGGGTGGGCTTTTTCGATGTTTTCCAGTTCCCGGTACATCATATCGTATTCATAATCAGTCACCGTCGGCTTGTCGAGGGTGTAATATTGATAACTCAATTCATCTATTTTTTTCCGCAGCTCCAAGAGCCGCGCTTTTTCAGTATCCATGGGTTTCTCCTTCATTCATGAAAATCGTTTCCATTCGTCCTGCAAAGAATCTCATTACAAGTTCTGTGGCGGGTCGCCCACGTGGCGACCCTTACGAAGGCCCGGCCAGGGCATTTTTACGGGCCGCGGGGTGCTCGAGGCGATATTGTCGGTTTTAGTCTGTCGCGGCGAGTCGCCGTATCTGATTCCGAAGCGGCCTGCGGCCTGCGAACGGCGAACGGCGGCCTACGAAAATGCAGGCAACCTCTCCGGCCCGTTGGGCCACCTCCAGCTCAGCTCTCCGTTTTGGCAACCGTCCTGCGCTTTCCTGTGGTCAGCACCTGACGGGCCAAAAAGGGCCTAATATGGAAGGCTTAGGCT
>ERZ791623.419-NODE-419-length-26913-cov-7.479671_pt1 | contig 26913 bp, 25 predicted proteins | sample MGYA00510268_ERZ791623 | MGnify/ENA primary metagenome ERZ791623 (study PRJEB30046, sample SAMN00715216) | human gut metagenome | study: EMG produced TPA metagenomics assembly of the A metagenome-wide association study of gut microbiota in type 2...
GAATAACCTCGGGATTTTTTGTTTGATTACAGGACGGCCTAAATTGAATGGTTACCTTGAATTTATGAGGAGTGAGAAAAGAGAGGAGGTTTCACCGCGCCAGCCTGTTTTTATGGTTTTCCTTGCTGTGATGCAAGCCTGAGGAACGAAGGTTGTTTCTTCTCCGGTGTCAGCTTGTCGAAGCTTGCTTCGGAGCAAGCTGGCACCGGAGAAGAAACAAAGGGCGCAGCCCCTGCATCACAGCAAGTGTTTTGCTTGTTTTTGTAAAAGGTTCGTGTTCATGAGCTCTCTACTCCCCCAAAAAGGTTGCTCCGATGTGCCTATCCGTGCCACGGGAAATATCCATTGCGCCGAAAGATTAGCGAATCAATTCATCGAATCAATAATGTATCGGGCGAGGCCAGCAACTTGATGGTCTTGTCCTTCTCTATCATCTCTTCCTGAAGATTTCGGTTGCGAAGGGTCGCTGCGTCGATGACAAGGTCCTTGGCCTTGACCTGCTCCTTCAGGGAACGGACGAGAGTGAACTCGTAGACAGCGACGACAGCGAGAATCATGACGAGGACGCCAAGGACTGTCTCTGCAAAGCCTTTCATCACACGCGTTGCTTAAGCATCAGCCTCTCGGCGCCCGGCGTCAATCAGGCTCTTCAGTCCATCACTGTAGTCGGAGACGACCTGGCGGCAGAACATCTTACCACTCTCCTTGACGGCCTCGAAATCATCCTCGGTGAGAATCTTTGCCGCCTTACCCTTGCCATAGGTCAGCGCCTGCAAGGCCTCGACGCCCTCAAAACTGCCTTTAACAAGCTCACACTGGGAAGCAAAGTCAGAGTTGAACGCCACTGTGGGGACAAAAGTCTCCACCGGCCGATAGCTGGTGCTGAAGTAGGTGCGCAGGTGTTTGTTCTGATCCCACTCGTCGACAATCTTCTGTGCCAACTGCGGTGTGATGGCCCACGTGGTGCCACCGACAAAGAGCGTATAGGTCTTCTCGGGGCAGTGGATGCGCAGGGTCTTATGGACGTGTCCTTGAGCCAGCACATTACGGGCCAATGTGCGCACGCTATTCTTGAACGACCCGCCCCGCCAGTGGTGGTCGGCGAGCAACTGGAAGTCGGTGTATTTATAAGCCGCACGGCCCTGGCCGGGGAGGGCGAGACCCTGGAGTTGCTGGCTGTCGCCAGCCTCAGCAAAGAAGCTTGTCAACCGGTTGTTGCTCCACACCGGATAGTCCATACCATCGATCTTGACAAGGCGGTCGTAGGCACCACCCTCCAAAGCGGCACGGAGAAGCGCCACCTGCACCTCGACCTCGTTCAGGCTGTTGGCAATGACTGCCACCCGATGGCTGATGAAGTGGACATTGGCGGCGTCGACCAGCTTGCGGAAATGCTGAACATCACGCCGGCGGTCTATATGGATATAGTATTCCGCGTCCTTGGGAAGACTCTCTACCAAGTCACGGAGATGGTGCGCGTCTCTCTGCGCTGAAATCAAAAATGCAAGTCTCATAAGCTTTCTCTATATAAGCGTTATTAACGCCGCAAATATACACATTATTTATTATGTGCGCAAAAAAACGGCCACAATCTTTGCCAAAAAAGATTACAGCTGTTAAAAATGCGTAAATATCATCAATCAGAAGGCCAGTGATAAGTGAGAAAGTAGAAAATATGTGTAACTTTGCACTTCGGATTTTGACAGGCCGTAAAATGCCCGTCGCTCAGGGTTAAAGCCAGATGGTCTCTATTAGACTGGAGGCACCGCGAGGCCCCTGTTCATCCGCAAAACATTTATAACTATAACATTTAACAATGGACACTTTAAGTTACAAGACTGTTTCCGTCAACAAGGAAGCAGCAAAGAAGGAGTGGGTCGTCGTGGATGCCACCGACCAGATTGTGGGCCGTCTGTGCTCTAAGGTCGCTAAGTTGCTCCGTGGCAAGTACAAGCCCTGCTTCACACCGAATGCCGACTGCGGTGACAACGTCATCATCATCAACGCAGCCAAGGTCAAGTTCTCCGGCAAGAAGGAGACTGACAAGATCTACACACGCTATACTGGTTATCCAGGCGGCCAGCGTTTCAACACACCTGCCGACCTGCGCACCCGCAAGAACGGTATCGACAAGATGCTGCGCCATGCCATCAAGGGCATGCTCCCCAAGGGTCCCCTTGGCCGTTCACTCATGGACAACGTCTACATCTTCGAGGGTGCAGAGCATGACAAGGCAGCACAGAAGCCAAAGAACATCGACATTAACCAGTACAAATAAAGCATAACAGAGATGGAAGTTATCAACGCAATCGGCCGCCGCAAGAGCGCCGTAGCCCGCGTTTACCTCACAGAGGGCACCGGTAAGATCACAATCAACAAAGAAGATATAGAGAAGTATTTCCCCTCAGCCATCCTGCGCTACGTCGTGCGCCAGCCGCTGCAGCTCCTCGATGCCGCTGAGAAATACGATATCAAGGCCAACCTTGACGGTGGCGGTTATACAGGCCAGAGCCAGGCGCTCCGCCTCGCTATTGCCCGTGCACTGGTTAAGATCAACGCCGAGGACAAGAAGAACCTCAAGGACCATGGATTCCTCACACGCGACAGCCGTGCTGTAGAGCGTAAGAAGCCAGGTCAGCCCAAGGCTCGTCGTCGCTTCCAGTTCAGTAAGCGATAAAATTTCGTTTAGCATCCAAACGGGCGGGATCCTTTTGGCTACCCGCCTGCTGGTTCTAACAAGAATTAAAAGGAAAGTAAACAATTTAATCAAGAAAAGAAAATGTCAAGAACATCATTTGACCAGCTGCTTCAGGCAGGTTGCCATTTCGGCCATCTGAAGCGTAAGTGGAACCCAGCTATGCGCCCCTACATCTTCATGGAGCGTAACGGCATTCATATCATCGACCTCAACAAGACCGTCGCCAAGATTGACGAGGCTGCCGAGGCTCTGAAAGCTATCGCCAAGAGCGGCCGCAAGATTCTCTTCGTGGCTACTAAGAAGCAGGCCAAGGATATCGTTGCCGAGAAGGCTGCTTCCGTCAACATGCCTTACGTCATCGAGCGCTGGCCGGGCGGTATGCTCACCAACTTCCCCACTATCCGCAAGGCTGTGAAGAAGATGGCCAACATCGACAAGATGATGAACGACGGCACATTCTCTAACCTCTCTAAGCGTGAGCTGCTGCAGATCAACCGCCAGCGCGCTAAGTTGGAGAAGAACCTCGGCTCTATCGCCGAACTGACCCGTCTGCCGTCTGCACTCTTCATCGTTGACGTGATGAAGGAGCACATCGCCGTCAAGGAGGCTAACCGCTTAGGCATCCCTGTGTTCGGTATCGTGGATACCAACTCTGATCCCCGCAACATTGACTATGTCATTCCTGCCAACGACGACGCTAAGGACAGCGTAGAGGTTATCCTCGACGCTTGCTGCGCTGCTATCGCTGAGGGTCTGGAGGAGCACAAGGCTGAGAAGGCTGACGACAAGGCTGCTGCTGAGCAGCAGGATGAGGCCGCTGAGGGCCGCCGCCACGCTCGCCGTGCACGCCGTGACGAGGCTGCTGAGGAGGCTCCTGCAAAAGAGGCTGCTCCCGCTGCTGAGGAAGAGGCTCCCGCCGCTGAGTAAAGCATAACAGAATCAATCAAATACGGGCCTGATAGGCCAAAACCTATTAGGCCTTTTTCAAATCTTTAAGAAAGGAAATAACACAATGGCTGTTACAATAGAAGACATCAAGAAGCTTCGTGCTATGACCGGTGCTGGCATGAAGGACTGCAAGAAGGCCCTGACAGAAGCCAACGGTGATCTCGACAAGGCTGTCGAGCTCGTCCGCGAGCGCGGTCTGGCCATCGCTGCCAAGCGTAGCGACCGTACCACAAGCAACGGTTGCGTACTCGTTAAGAACGTCAACGGCTTTGCCGCTATGATCGCTCTGAAGTGCGAGACTGACTTCGTTGCCAATGGTGCTGACTACATCGCCCTGACTCAGGAGATTCTCGATGCCGCTATCGCCGCCAAGGCTCAGACGCTTGACGAGGTCAAGGAGCTGAAGCTCGCTGAGGGTATCACTGTCCAGGAGGCTGTCACACGCCGCTCCGGTGTCGTCGGTGAGAAGATGGAGCTCGATGGCTACAATGTCCTTGAAGGCGAGAACATCTCTGTCTACGACCACATGCGCAAGCACACACTCGGCACAATGGTACAGCTCTCTGAGGCTAACGAGGAGGCTGGCTACAAGGTTGCCATGCAGGTGGCTGCCATGAAGCCTGTAGCTCTCGACGAGGCCAGCGTTCCCCAGTCTGTCAAGGACGAGGAGCTGCGTATCGCTATCGAGAAGACCAAGGAGGAGCAGATTGAGCGCCAGATCGTCGGTGCACTGAAGAAGGCCGGCATCAACCCCAACCTCGTTGACAGCGACGACCACATCGCTTCCAACGTTGCCAAGGGCTGGCTCACTCAGGAGGACGCTGACAAGGCTCAGCAGATCCGCAAGGAGGTCGCTGAGACCGCTGCTGCCAACCTCAAGGAGCAGATGATTCAGAATATCGCCAAGGGCCGTATGGCTAAGTTCTACAAGGACAACTGCCTCGTAGACCAGGAGTTCCAGTTCGGTGACGACGGCGAGAAGCTGAGCGTTGCCCAGTGGCTCGACAAGCAGCAGAAGGGCCTGAAGGTTGTCGCCTTCAAGCGTTTCAGCCTCTCTGCTGACTAATTGCTTCGACAACAGAAAAACTTTATAGTGAAGCCGTGGACGCAAGAGCGTCCACGGCTTTTCTTATTAATTGATAAACTATAACTCGAATGTGAGGCCATTATTCAAAAAGAGCCGAAGGAGAAACCTTTAGAAAATCCCCGACAGGCATACCGCCACAGTCCTGCAACACTTGCTTGACCATTGTCGATTTACCTACTTGGCGCGGATCTACTACGGCTTGGATAAAGCGACGTGGCCCTTGTTTCCGACTTAAAAGAATATTATACTGAACCTTTTATACATAATATGTACTTTTGTGACAAAGATAGGCAAACATTCTCAAATTCGCAACAGAATATTCTCAAAAGTTTACCAGTAAATTCTCAATTCTCACACTAATAATTCTCAAAAAGGGGTACGCTAACATTCCACCATCATCAAATCTATCCTTTTTGCTTAAGTAGGCAACAAGAATGGCTATTGCTATGATGGGACCAAAATATCCGATAGAAATTCAGGGGATTGAGAAGCTGCGATGCAGCGACTTCAAATATGTACTCAAGTATGAAGCGAAATACTGATTGATGACAGAGGTTATGCCAAGCCGAATGCACTTGACAAACGCAAGCTCTACAAGATTGGCGTCAACTTCTCAAGGAAGAAACGGTGCATCAAGGAGTGGGAAGTAAGAGAAGGAAATAAATAAAACATATCATAACTTGTTGGTTAAGCCTAAAAGCCGTATCTTTGCAACCGCAAAAGAAAAAATCCATCCAATGAAGATTTCCCTTATCATCTCCACCTATAACTGGCCCCAGGCCCTGAACCTCTGCTTAAACAGCGTGCGCCTTCAGACGCGTATGCCCGACGAAGTCATCATTGCAGATGACGGCTCTAGGGAAGAAACCCGCGACATGATAGCCGAACAAGCGAAGACCTTTCCTTGTCCGCTGCATCATGCCTGGATACCTGATGAGGGATTTAGATTGTCGAAATCACGGAACAACGCCATCCGCAATTATTGCTCCGGCGACTATGTTATTTTCATCGACCAAGACATCATCCTCGACCGGCATTTCACCGCTGACCACGAGCGTATTGCCGAAGAGGGATACTTTGTCTGTGGCGGGAGAGCAAAGTTAGAGAAGGCCATCACTGACCGCCTGACGACAGGCGAGAACATCCACTTAGGATTCTTTACCCAAGGTGTCAGCCGAAAGTTGAACACAGTCCATGCGCCCTGGCTGCATGGACTGACCCGCAACATGTATTCCTCACGCCCGCTCTACGGCCGCGGTGCCAATATGGCGATGTGGGCAAAGGACCTTAAAGCCGTCAACGGCTTCGATGAGGATATCATGGGGTATGGTGGCGAGGATGTCGACCTGTTCAACAGACTGTTGAACAGTGGCGTTAAAAAGAAATACGCCCAATTCTGCGCCATAGAATACCACCTCTGGCACAAGCGCGGACAGCTGACAGAAGCAAAGGCCGTAAAGAACTTTGCCATAGAAAGAAAGACAAGCTGCGTGCACGGACTCACTCTAAGAAAAGAAACAGATGAATAAATTACTTACAATAATAATACCTTCCTATAACATGCAAGCATATCTTCCATTATGCTTGCAATCTCTCATGTGTAAAAACAGAGATGTTTTAGAGATAATCGTTGTAAATGATGGAAGCAAAGATAATACCCTAAAGATTGCCAATCAATTTGCAAAAGACTATCCTACAATCATAAAAGTCATAGACAAGTTCAATGGCAAATATGGTTCATGTATTAATCGCGGATTGAAAGAAGCGTCAGGAAAGTATGTAAAGATACTTGATGCTGATGATTGCTTTGATACTGAAAGTTTAGATAAATATATTGAGGAACTTACTAAGACCAAAGCGGAACTTGTCATAAATGACTTTGTGAAAGTATGGAGTGATAAAGAAAAACTGATAACATCATCCTTACAAAGTGGCTCTGACCTTGACTTTATAAATGTTTGTAATCAGAATAAACATCTGTGGAATATCCAAATGCATCAGGTCTGCTATCTAAGAACGATGCTGCTCAATATTTGCTATTATCAGACAGAAGGTATTTCTTATACGGATCAAGAGTGGACATTTGCTCCTCTTTCTGCTGTTAGGACTGTCAAATATATCTCCGTTCCTTTATATAGATATACGCTTGGCAGGGAAGGACAATCTGTATCTGCACAATTTGGCTATAAACACTTCGATGACAATATCATATGCACCAGCACCATGCTCAGAGAGATGTCCCAAATGAAGGATTTGCCCAAGAGTGTCTATGAATTACTGCAATATAAACTATTCCGAAGATGTAAATATATCTATAGGACATATCTCTTGAAGTTGAACACAAATGACTTCACACATCTAAAGGAGCTCGATGCTGAGATATTACGATGCAATCCGCAATTGTACCATAACTTAGGAAAGCTAATGCTTAGCACACCTTTACTTTGCATACGATTTATATCTTTATGGAGAAAGAATCCTAATAATAGGATACTCTCTACAGCCATAAAGATATATAGAAGAATGCATTGAAGTTGGCAGCAGAATTTACTAATACATGAACCCCACCAGCCACAAGGGCAGTTTGTGGCCGTAAGGGTATTCTATGTCGTCAGCAAGAATATAGGAAAGATAATACTCTTCAGCCTATACCACAAGCAATATCAAGAGAAAGTGCTGTCTGCAAACAGCATTTTCTGTACAAAAGTGCTGTTTACAAACAGCAATTTAAGTAATTTTCCCATTAGAATTGCGAAATGTGCTGTCTGAAAACAGCATTTTGCACACAAAAGTGCTGTCTACAAACAGCACAGGTTACTTTGTATGTTACTATGTCCGATCGTCAAAACGATTACATTTGTTTACTATGTCTATCTGTTTCATGTACGACAACAATAAAGGCTGCGAGAGATCTCGCAGCCTTTATTGTTGTCGTACGCGGATTCGAACCACGACAAACAGAACCAAAACCTGTTGTGCTACCATTACACCATACGACAATCAGTAATGCAAAGGTAAGCCTTTTTCCCCGACAAACCAAATAAATGAAGATTTATTTTTCAATAGCGGGATTGTTTTCCTCAAAATCGATGTCTCCATCGGCATGCCACTGCCCGGCATAGCTCAGAGAAGCCACACTGATGCGCACACCACCCGCCTGCTGCAACTTTGCGGCGAGTGCGCAGATCGTTGCACCTGTCGTCACCACATCGTCGATGACAAGCAGATGACGTCCACAGACAGCCGATGGCTTGACAAGCTCAAAGACCGCATCGACGTTCTCGGCTCTGTCTAACCGGCTCTTCGTCGTCTGACTTCCCTCAAAACTCTTGCGGCGTACCACCTTCTTTAATATTGGCAACCCCGTGGCATCGTGTATGCCCAAGGCTATCATCGCACTTTGGTTATAGCCACGCTCTTTCAATCGTTTCTTTGCCAAAGGAACAGGGAGAAGCGCATCAATATCAGCAAAGAAGTTCTTCTCCGACATCATGCGACCCATGAGATAACCCATCTCAATGCCAATATCAAAGAAGCCAGCGTACTTCAACTGATAAACGGCCTTAGCGGAATCGGCATGCGACAAATGATACATCAGCGCAAAAGCCTTCTGGAAGTCTTTCACCCTGCCCCAGAAGACCTTTGCCATGTTGTTCTCATAAGGATGGTCGAGGAAGCCCGTAAGCGGGAGATGGGCCAGACAGACTGTACAGATGATATGCTCAGACGCATCCAACCGTCTGCCACAGATGCAGCACATACGTGGTGCTATCAGGTCAAAGAACTCCCGTATCATCGTTTACTGCTCTTTGCGAGCTACGGTCTTGCCGTTGACAATCTCGTATCGGCGGTCGAACTCCTCCTTGGTGCGCTTCCAACGGTTGTGCGTCCAGAGATAATACTGAGGCGCCTCTCTGACGCTCTGCTCCAACATCGTGAAGAAACGGCGCGTAATCTCACCCTGCGGCAGGCTGTTAGGATCGTCGGTGATAAGGATATACTCCACCTTGTAACAGCCCCGGCGAGGTCTTGTCATCCGAAGGAAGTAAACGACATCGTTCATCTTCCGCTCAATACGCTCAGCACCAGTAAAGACAGGAGTATAGGGATGGTTGAGAAATGGCAGCCACAGATGGATGTTGGTCCATTTAGGTGCCTGGTCGGCAATATAGCCACTGAGACTATAGATGCCCTGCTGCTTCCAGCGTATCAGCTGCCGCAGGATATCCTTCTTCGGCGTAGGCACACCCGTAGGCGGAAACTCACGGAGCTTGTAGAAGACATAATCCATGGCCTTGCTGTGCAGCGGGTCATAGATGAGACACTGACGCCGCTCCGGATTCATGTCTTTGCCAACATGAGAAAGCCACTCCCAGTTGCAATAATGTCCGAGCATAGCCGAAGTGTTCCGTCCCTTGCGAAACCAAGCCTCATGGACCTCAGGATTGACGACGATCAATCGCTTGTCGAGCTCGCGACGACTGATGCTCAGCAGCTTGATGGCCTCGAAGAAATAGTCGCAGAACCAGCGGTAGAACTTCTTCTCTATGGACTTCTCCTCTTTCACAGACTTTTCGGGGAAGGAGGTTGACAGGTTCCGCCTCACGATGTCACGTCTATACCTTATTATATAGTAAAGGACAAAGGCAAAGACATCGGAGAGGCCATAGAGCACCCGCAGGGGGAGCAGACTCACTGTATAGAAGAAGTAGTATGCAAACTTTGTCATTATCAATATTCGTTGTAGGACCCATGTGGCATGGGCCCTGTCGTTTACTGTTGCATGTCGTGGAGCTTGCGGTAATAGCCGTCAATGGCCATCAGCTCATCATGCGTACCGCGCTCTACAATCTGTCCGTCATGAATGACACATATCTCATCACTGTTCTTAATGGTGGAGAGGCGATGAGCGACAGCCACGGTGGTACGCGTCTTCATCAGCCGGAAGAGTGCATCCTGCACCAAGCGCTCACTCTCGGTGTCGAGAGCCGACGTGGCCTCATCAAGGATAAGAATCGGCGGATTCTTCAGAATGGCACGTGCGATACTGATGCGCTGGCGCTGTCCACCGGAGAGACGGCCGCCACGGTCGCCGATGTTGGTATCGAAGCCATTCTCCGTCTCCATGATGAATTCATAGGCATTGGCTATCTTCGCGGCCCGGATGACTTCCTCGTCGGTAGCGTCGTCCTTTCCAAACTTGATGTTGTTTTTGATAGTATCATTGAAGAGGATAGCCTCCTGGTTGACATTGCCTATGAGCGCACGCAGGTCATGAATACCCAAATCCTTGACATTGATGCCGTCGATGAGTACCTCTCCCTCTTGGACATCATAATAACGCGGGATGAGGTCGACAAGTGTCGACTTGCCACTGCCACTCTGCCCCACCAGTGCCACGGTCTTTCCTTTGGGAATAACAAGGTTGATGTCTTTTAGCACATAGTGACGCTCCGCGGTCTTGTTGTCAGTGTAGGCAAAAGAGACATGACGGAATTCTATCTGGTGCTCAAAGCTCTTGATGTGTATGGGGTCTGCTTTCTCCTTGATTTCGATGTCAGCCTTGAGAATCTTGTCGATACGCTCCATGGAGGCAAGGCCCTTCGGAATGTTGTAGCTGGCTCTGGAAAAGTCCTTCAAGGGGTTGATGATGCTGTAGAGGATGACGAGATAATATATAAATGTGGGACCGTCGAGCAACGCCTTGTTCAATACCAAGATACCGCCAAACCACAAGACGACAATGATCATCAGTGTTCCTAAGAACTCCGACATGGGATGCGCCATCTGCTGACGAATCGTGACTCGGAGCAGCTGCGTGCGGTAGGCAGAGTTGATATTGTCGAAGCGGGCGTTCATCTTCTTCTCTGCATTGAAGGCCTTAATGATACGAAGTCCACCTAACGTCTCCTCTACCTGACTCATGGTATCACTCCACAGCTGTTGGGCGTAGATACTTCTCGACTTCAGCTTGCGGCCGACAAAGCCCATAAACCAGCCAAAGACAGGGACGAAGACGATAGTGAACAGCGTCAGCTGCCAGGAGATGACGAGCAGCGTCACAAAGTATGTCACTATCAGAATAGGATTCTTGAAGAGCATGTCGAGCGACGACATGATGCTGTTCTCCACCTCCTGCACGTCGCCACTCATGCGTGCGATGATGTCACCCTTGCGCTCGTCGCTGAAGAATGACAGCGACAATGACGTTATCTTATGATACAACTGGTTGCGCATGTCGCGCACCACACCGGTACGGATAGGCATCACAGCCGCCGAGGAGAGGAAGTAGGCCGTCGTCTTGAGAAAGGTCATGAAAGCCAAGAAAAGACCTATGACAAGCAGTGTGGTCGTAGCACTGGTGGAGATGACCATCTGCTGCACATAATATGACATATTATTCTGCAACACCTCTTTGGCGTTATCCCAGTCCCAAGCCATCAAGTCATTGGCCCTGATGCCACCGTCGACCTGGAAGAGAATCTGCAGGATGGGGATGAGAGCAGCAAAGGAGAAGATGTTCAGCACCGCCGAGAGGATGTTGAAGATTATCGACAGCGCAAGGTACTTCTTATACGGAGGCAGGAAGCGCTTTAATACTTGCAGGAACTCTTTCATCTTTCTTCGTGTTTAGTCTGGCTGTGACGTCGTGCCAGCCGTATGTTCACTGTCCATGGGAGTAGCTATCAGCGTTGCTGCCGTGCTGCCCGTCACCTTCACGCGGACCGTGTCACCAATATGATATCTGCCCTTGGGGATGATGACGGCCTTGTTCTGCTGCGTGCGACCCATCAACTGATCATGGCTACGCTTGGCAAAACGCTCTACAAGAATCTCAAATTCCTTGCCTTCATCCGCTTTATTGCGCTCAGCCGAAATCTCTGTCTGCAAGGCTATCAGCTCGTTCAGACGACGGATCTTCTCTTCCTCTGGGACATTGTCAGGGAGATGCTTGGCAGCATAGGTACCAGGGCGCTCAGAATATTTGAACATAAATGCAGAGTCGAAGCACACCTCACGCATCAGCGACAGCGTCTCCTCGAAGTCGGCCTCGGTCTCATCATGGTAACCCACAAAGACATCGGTAGAGAGACCGCAGTCAGGAATGATACGGCGGATGGCCTCCACCTTGCGCAGATAGTCCTCACGCGTGTACTTACGGTTCATGTCGCGCAGCACTTTTGTACTGCCACTCTGGAAGGGGAAATGGATATGATTGCAGAGGTTAGGCTCTTCCGCAATGGCATGGAGAATATCTTCTGACATATCCTCGGGATTACTCGTGGTGAAGCGCACACGCATGTCAGGCACAGCTCTGGCCACCTTGCGCAGCAACTCGGCAAAGGAGCAGACATGCAGTTCCTGACCACCCTCTTCCTCGATGATAATGCCATTCTCCGGGCGTTTGCCATTGGGCAGAAGTCCATAGCTGTTGACATTCTGACCAAGGAGTGTCACCTCTTTGAAGCCTCTGTCATGAAGGTCGCGGACCTCTGCCAAGATGCTCTCCACGTCGCGGGAACGCTCGCGGCCACGCGTGTAAGGCACGATACAGTAGTGGCAGAAGTTGTTGCAGCCACGCATGATACTCACGAAGCCGCTAACCTGATTGCCGCCAATACGTGTGGGGATGACATTACGGTAAGTCTCTGTGGTAGAAAGCTCCACATCGACGGCAGGCTGACCGACCTCAGCGGCGGCCATCATCTCCGGAAGATTCATGTAAGCGTCGGGGCCACACACAATATTGGCATGGTGATTCTCGATGAGATCGTTCTTCACACGCTCGGCCATACAGCCTAACACACCAAGGATGGGGCGTGGCGTGGCCTTCCGGCCGCCGGCCTCACCCTGCTCATGGGCATGCGCTTTCTGCAAGGCAAAGAGCTGGTCGAGACGGTGGTAGATCTTGTTCTCCGCATTCTCGCGTACAGAACAAGTATTGAGGAATATGGCGTCAGCATCTTGCTCATTGTCAGTGGGCTCATAGCCTGCCATCTGCATGACAGCAGCGACAACCTCAGAATCGGCAACGTTCATCTGGCAGCCATAAGTTTCTATATATAATTTCTTCATGTATTTCTTTTATTGTTATTTGGATAATTTCTTTTTTGAAGGTTTCTCGCTCCCGGCCATACACCTTGACACCGAAGCCCACAGCAGATAGAACAAGACTCCTGAGACCAAGCCCATGACGGCATCGATGGCATAGTGGGCACGAATATAAACCGTGGCAAAGAAGATGCCGATGGCAAAAGGCAGGAGACAGAAGACGAGCTTCTTGCTGCCGGTCTTCGCAGCCAAGATAAGGCTGACTAAGGTGATTCCAATGTGCGAGCTGGGGAAAGCACCCGTAGGCCGCTCGCTGCCATGGATGCTGGTGATGAGCTGATAGCCAATACCATCAGTCCACCCTGGGGGCTTCATCATCCCGAGGTGCGACGTAAAGTAATTGCCAATAGCTGGGAACACACCCTTGGCCACATTGCTGTAACCGATGGCCGGATAGTAATACATCGGGCCGGCGACAGGAATGATGTCGAAGACGAGATAGTAGGTGAAGAAGGCACCTGTAATAATAAAGCAACACTTCTCAAACTCATGGTAGCGCATCAGAAAATAATAGACGCAGACCACGATGATGATGGGATAGTAGCTGGCATAGGAGATCTCAAGGAACTCCGACAGCACCGGCTGAGAGAACTTTGTGGCAAAGACCATGGCAGGCTGGAAGCCGAAGAGATACTCATCCCACGACGCCACAATATGGTCGAGGTTGGGAAACAGCGAGTTGATGTTGTAGGTATCCATATACCACCAGCCCAGGAGCAGCATCTGCACGAGGACACGCAGAAACATGACGGCACGGCAGGGGATAAAGCGGTAGGCAGCCCACAAGCCAATGGTGATAGCAACGATTCTCACCCGACCCCATATCATGGCCTCGGGATTCTGAAGCTTGGTGTAGCAGAAAAGCATGATGAGGAGGGTGATGGCGGCATAGGCCATAATCACCCACTCAAAGGCCACCAAGCCTTTCTTAGGCTTCTGCTCGAACTCAAAGTATTTCTTTAGATTCATAGCCATCCATTTTCCTTATACCACGCTATCGTCTCTCTGACGCCTTCACGGAGCTTAAAGTTAGGGTGATAACCCAACTCGTCGCACGCCGGCTCTATGTTGCAACGCCAGTTACGCTGTCTGAGGATATTAAACTTGTCGTTATTGAGGACGATCATCTTTCCCGTCAGCCGCCCCACATATTCACCCACGAGGGTGACGAGGCGCAACACCCATACCGGTGCCTTTATTCTTATCCACCAGGGACGCCCCAACTCCTCGTGGATATAGTCACTGAAGGTCGAGCTCTGATAGACGTCACCGTCAGAGAGAAAATATTTCCGCCCGGACATGCCACGGTCCAAGGCCAGGAAGACAGCCTGCACCAGGTCCTTGACATAGACAAAGGTGATGTCCTGCCGACGGAAGCCGACGGAGAAGTCCACATGGTCGGCTATGCTCTTAGCCATGACATAATAGTCTTTCTCGCGAGGACCATAGACGCCGGTGGGGCGCAGGATGATATAGCTGAAGTCATTGCCGATAGAGTCGAGGAACTGCTCTGCCATGAGCTTGCTCTTACCGTAAGCAGTATTCGGACGGGGTGTATCGTTCTCATCAATCTCCTGATAGGGCTGTTTCTCCTTGATAGCACCGAAGATGCTCAGAGAGCTGAGATAGACAAATCGCTTGATAGGCATCTTCAGCCGCAAGAGCGCATGCACAAAAGCTTTCGTGCCCTCGTAGTTGACACGGAAGAAGTCGTCCTTGTGCAGGCATTTGGTCACACCGGCAGCATGGACGACATAGTCGAAGTCGTGACCACGCAGCTCCTCAAGGAGTCGCTCCTCAGAAGAGAAGTCCAAGTTGATAAAATGTATCCTTTCATCTTGGAGATACTTGCGCGAACTCGTAGCGCGCACACCCGCCCACGTTTCAAAACCGCGGCGCAAAGCTTCCTCCACGATGAAGCTGCCAATGAAGCCACTGGCACCTGTTATTAATATTTTCATAATCAATCAGGTTACAAAGTTAATACATAATTGAGAAATTTTCCAAAATAATGGTAATTAAATTGTGAATCTTCAAAAGTTTTTCGTTAATTTGCACATTATAAACTTCGTAACTCATCAACTATATGGGAAAGAACAATCATAACACCGGTAAGCCCAAGAAAGAGCGCCGAGGCGGCAAGCGTATGTCAAAGAAGCAGCTCGCTACCGCTCTTGAGAAATATTTTGCTTCACAACCTGACAAGACGCTGACCTTAAAAGACATCTTCCGCGCCCTACACCTTGACACCCATCCTCTGAAGATGCTCGCTATGGACATCATGGACGAGATGTCATGGGACGACTATATCACCAAGGTCTCCGACAACAGTTATAAGCTCAATACCAAAGGACAAGTGCAGGAAGGCACCTTCCAGCGGAAGTCCAACGGCAAGAACTCCTTCCTTCCCGATGACGGCGGCAAGCCCATCTTCGTCGCCGAGCGCAACTCCATGTCTGCCCTCACCGGCGACCGCGTCCGCGTCTCTTTCATGGCCCGACGCCGCAACCATATCAAGGAAGCCCAGGTCATCGCCATCCTCCACAGGGCCAAAGACCAGTTTGTAGGCCGTCTGCGCGTAGACAAGGACATCGCCTTCCTTGTCACGCCGGAGAACACCTTTGCACAGAGCATCCTTATCCCCAAGCGCAAGCTGAAAGGTGGCAAGACCGACGACAAGGCCGTAGTGAAGATCACGCAGTGGCCCGACGAAGAGCATAAGAATATCGTCGGCGAGGTCGTCGACGTCTTAGGAAAGAGCGGTGACAACGACGTGGAGATGAACACCATCCTCGCACAGTATGGTCTGCCTTATAAATACCCCAAGAACGTGGAAGCTGCCGCCGACAAGATCAGCGGTAAGATAACGGAACAGGATGTCCAGGAGCGTGAGGACTTCCGCAACACCTGGACCTGCACCATAGACCCGAAGGACGCCAAGGACTTCGACGACGCGCTGTCTATCAAGAAGCTCGACAGCGGGCTCTATCAGGTTGGTGTGCACATCGCCGACGTCTCACACTATGTCACCGAGGGCAGCATCATCGACAAGGAAGCCATGAAGCGCGCCACCAGTGTCTATCTCGTCGACCGCACCATCCCCATGCTTCCCGAGCGCCTCTGCAACTTCGTCTGCTCCTTGCGTCCCAATGAGGACAAGCTCACCTTCAGCGTCATCTTCGACCTCGACGATGAGGCTAACATCAAGGCGTCCCGCATTGTGCATACCATCATCCGCTCCAACCGCCGCTACGCCTACGAGGAGGCACAGCAGGTGCTGGAGGACAATGGCGTTGTCGACGGCACCGGACAGCCCGCTCCCGACCCAGGGAAGGCTGGATACAAGGATGAATACGGATGGGAGCTCTGCACCCTCGACCGGTTGGCAAAGAAACTGCGCGAGAAGCGCTTCAAAGACGGCAGTGTGAAGTTCGACACCGAGGAGCTGCATTTCGATGTCGACGAGAAGGGACACCCCATCCGCTGCTACTTCAAACGCTCCAAAGATGCCAACAAGCTCATCGAGGAGTTCATGCTCCTGGCCAACCGCACCGTAGCAGAGAGCGTGGGCAAGGTGAAGAAAGGCAAAAAGGCCAAGACCCTGCCCTACCGTGTCCACGACAATCCCGACCCGGAGAAGATGGAGACGCTCAGAAAGTTTATTGCACCCTTCGGCCTCAAGATAAAGACCGACGGCACCCGCAAGGCCATGATAAAGAGCATCAACAAGCTCATGGACGACGTCAACGGGCAGAAAGAGGGCAAGCTCGTGCAGAGTGTAGCTCTGAGGGCGATGATGAAGGCCAAATACACCACGCACAACATCGGGCACTTCGGACTCGGCTTCGACTACTACACCCACTTCACCTCACCCATCCGCCGCTACCCCGACACCATGGTCCATCGCCTCGTGACGAAATACCAGCAAGGTGGCCGCTCGGCCAACGAGAAGCACTACGAAGAGCTCTGCGAGCACTGTTCCGACATGGAGCAGATAGCCCAGAACGCTGAGCGCGACTCCATCAAGTACAAGATGGTGGAGTTCATGGGCGACAAGATTGGTGAGGTCTACGACGCACATATCAGCGGAGTGACGAGCTACGGTGTCTACGCTGAGATTGACGAGAACCACTGCGAAGGTATGGTGCCCATGCGCGACCTCGACGACGACTACTATGAGTTCGACGAGAAGAACTTCCTCCTCCGCGGACGTCGCCATCACCACAAATACCAGCTTGGAGACCCCATCCGCATCAAGGTGGCACGCGCCAATCTGGAGAAGCGGCAGTTAGACTTCACCTTAGCTGACAAATAACAACGGACACAGCACAGAAGGACCTTTTGTGAAGTCCAGAAGTCCAGTCATTACATCATTCATACCGAATATCCGCCGGATTCCCCACCGGCTTATCAGAAGTTACTGCATATGACTGGACTTTCGGACTTCTGCGACTTCCGGACTTCTGCAATAGCCATTCCAACAGCAACCAGACAGCAAATGAAGATTTTTTGCGTGGGCATGAACTACGCCCAACACAATAAAGAGTTAACAGACACGTTATTAAAGACAGAGGAGCCGGTCATCTTTCTCAAACCGGACTCCAGCCTGCTGAAGAACCATAAGCCGTTCTTCATCCCCGACGACCTGGGGCGTATCGACTACGAGGCTGAGGTTGTGGTACGCATCAACAAGTTGGGCAAGACTGTACCCGTTCGCTTCGCCCCGCGTTACTATGATGCCGTCACTTTAGGCATCGACTTCACAGCCCGTGAGCTGCAGAGACGGCTGTCGCAGAACGGACAGCCCTGGGACCTGGCCAAAGGTTTCGACGGCGCGGCCTCCATCGGTGAATGGACAGACAAGGAGCTGCTGCCCGACATCCAGAGGCTGCGCTTCCACCTCGATATCAACGGCAAGACCGTACAGGAAGGATACACCGGCGACATGCTACGCCCTGTCGACGACATCGTGGCCTACGTCAGCAGGTTCTACACGCTGAAGACGGGCGACATCATCTACACAGGAACACCGGCAGGAGTGGGACCCGTCAACATCAACGACCACCTCGAAGGCTGGATAGAAGAGAGGAAAGTCCTGGACTTCTATTGCAGATAACCAACTCCACAGAAACAAAAAGACAACAACATGCAGAAGCTCTACGCTGTCATCATATTCTTACTCTTACAATGCGGCCTCACGGCTCACGCACAACGGTTCTTCAACCTCACTTCCGAGCAGGTGAGTGTCGACTCCGTCATGCCGTCATTCTCCTACAGCGTTCCGCTTCCCGACAACTACGCCGACTCCACTTATTCCGTGTCGATTCTCTACCCTGAGTTCATCGACATGTCCGACGCTGACATCGCCAACTACCACCGTATGAGTCAGCGCACGCTGCCTGCCCTGCCGACGGCAGAGAGCAACATCATCTTCGACAGGAAGCGCCCCAGCCTCCTCGTCTCTTTCTGTCCCTTGGTCTACAGAGACGGCAAATATCAGATTCTTGTCAGCTTCATGCTGCGCATTGACGCCAAAGCCAACAAACAAAGCGCTAAAAGCCATGCCAAGAGCAGCATCGCCTCTGCCACCCCCGCCACGGCCTCTGTGACCGCCACGACAACGACTGCCGCCGACCGCTATGCCGCCCATTCCGTCCTTGCCGAAGGTTCCTGGGCTAAGATACGGGTGCCCGCCACCGGTGCCTATGAGCTCACAGCGGCCTTAGCACGGCAGGCAGGCTTCTCCGACATCAGCAAAGTGCGCGTCTATGGCTATGGCGGCAACTTGCAGAAAGAGATTCTTGACGGCAACGACCTCATCACCTACGACGACCTGAAAGAAGTACCCACCTGCAACGTCAACGGCCACCGCCTCTTCTATGCCAAAGGTCCCGTGAGCTGGAGCAGCAAAGAGGCCACACGCCGCACACGAAATCCCTACTCTGACTACGGCTACTATTTCATCACCTCCGGCGATGCCACACCGGCTTCCCTTGACTCCACAGCATTCCTCGACTCCTTCTATCCCGCTGCCGACGACTACCACTCGCTCTATGAAGTCGACGGCTACAGCTGGTTTCCCGGTGGCCGCAACCTCTTCGACAGCGAGGCTTTGGCGCTCGGCCAGACCAAGACGCTCATTCTCTCCCACCCTAAGGGTGCCACGTCGGGCCGTCTCTCCGTCAACATCTCCGCAGGCTCTGCCAGTACAGCACAGGTAACCGTCAACGGCAACGCCATGGGCTCGCTGAGCATCACCTTAGGCGACTACGACAAAGGTAATGAGCGGATGGGCGTCTACAACCTCTCCAACCTCTCCGATGCCGACACCGTAAAGGTCACCGTCACAGCGGGCGGCCCCATGCGCCTCGATTTCGTCTCGGTGGCGTGGGATGCACCGGCTCCTAAGCCGACGCTCACGGCCGCCTTCCCCACCCCACAGTATGTCTGCAACATCACCAACCAGGACCACCACGCCGACGCGCAGGCTGACATGGTCATCATCATCCCCACATCGCAGAAGCTCCTCGCCCAAGCCCGCCGCTTAGCAGCCTTCCACGAGCAGCACGACTCGCTGCGCGTGAACATCGTACCTGCCGACGAGCTCTACAATGAGTTCTCCAGTGGCACCCCCGACGCCAATGCCTACCGCCGCTACATGAAGATGCTCTACGACCGTGCTCAGAGCGATGCCGACATGCCTCGCTACCTCCTGCTCTTCGGTGCCGGTGTCTGGGACAACCGCATGCTGACTTCCGACTGCCGCAACCTCGATGCCGACGACTACCTGCTCTGCTATGAGAGTGAGAACTCCTTCAATCAGGTGGAATGCTACGTCGACGACGGATTCTTCACCTACCTCGACGACGGCGAGGGTGTCAACCTCACCAACGTCTCCAAGCGCGACCTCAGCGACGTTGCCGTGGGACGCTTCCCCGTCAGCACCGTGGACCAGGCGAAGATAATGGTCGACAAGGTCATCAACTATGCCACCAACGACAACGCCGGGGCCTGGCAGAACACCATCATGTTCATGGGTGACGACGGCAACGACAATCTGCACATGGAGCATGCCGACGAGGCCGCCGAGACCATAGCAGCCCTCTACCCCGATTACCAGATTAAGAAGGTGATGTGGGACGCCTATAAAGAAGAGGTGACAAGTGTGGGAAACAGATACCCCGAAGTCTCTGAAATCATCAAACAGCAACAGCAGCAGGGCGCGCTCATCATGGACTACGTGGGCCATGGCCGCGCCGACTGGATGTCGCACGAGGCCGTCCTCACCGTCAACGACTTCAAAAGCTTCACCAACAAGAACCTGCCGCTCTGGATTACGGCGTCGTGCGACATCATGCCCTTCGACGGCATAGAAGAGAACTTCGGTGTCACGGCCGTAGCCAATAACGAGAGCGGCGCCATCGCCTTCTTCGGGACCACACGCACCGTCTATGCCACCTACAACCGCGTCATCAACATGGCCTACCTCCGATACGTACTGAGCCAGAAGAACGGCAAGCCGATAACGATTGGCGAGGCACAGAGATTAGCCAAGAACGAAATCATCAACAATGGTGCCGACCTCACCACCAACAAGTTGCAATATTCTCTCCTCGGCGACCCTGCCCTAGCCCTACAGCAACCGACCGCAAAGATTGTCATCGACTCCATCAATGGGCTGCCGACGAGCGCGTCGTCTCATATCGTGGCGAAAGCCGGGAGCAAAGCACGCATCGCCGGACATATCGTGAACGGCGACAGCTTCAACGGCACCATAACATTGCAGGCCCTTGACTCCAAGCTACTCGTCACCTGCCGCAAGAACCCTGGAGCAGACGTCGAGAACGACGCCTTCACCTTCTACAACCGCGACAAGACCGTATACAGTGGTACCAACTACGTAAGAAACGGGAAGTTCGACATCTCTTTCACCGTGCCCTACGACCTCAACTACAATGGCAGCACGGGCCTCATCACCACCTTTGCCGTAAACGACGACAAGACGCTGACGGCTCATGGCAGCAATGAGAATATCATCCTCGGAAGTACCGACATCACCAAGACGGACTCCCTCGGCCCAAAGATATTCTGCTATCTCAACACCCCTGACTTCACCGATGGCGGCACCGTCAACACAGAGCCCTACTTCGTGGCACAGCTCAGCGACAGCAGCGGCATCAACGCCACCGGCAACGGTATCGGCCACGACATGGAGCTCGTCATCGACGGCAGCTCCGTAACGACCTATTCGCTCAACGACAACTTCCAATACGACTTCGGCTCGTCGACGACAGGATACACATATTATAATATACCAGCCTTGGAGCCCGGCAAGCACTCCCTGCGCTTCCGCGCGTGGGATACGATGAACAATGTGTCGACGACAACGCTCAACTTCAACGTCGTCAAATCCTTAGAGCCGACCATCAGTAGTGTGGCCGTATCAAAGAATCCGGCGTCCACATCGACAACGTTCATCATCACCCACAACTTCGGCGGATGCAACATGGACGTGACGATAGATGTCTTCGACATGAGCGGACGTCAGCTGTGGACCTACTCCGAGACAGGTGCTCAGACCGGCAACGCCTATACCGTGGACTGGGATCTCACACAGAGCAACGGACAGAAGTTGCAGACCGGTGTCTATCTCTACAGAGTGCGCCTCTCAGCCGACGGCAGTTCGAAGGCGTCAAAGGCTCAGAAACTCATCGTCGTGAACAATAATTGATGAGAAGGCGTTTTTCGCACAATAATAAACGGAGAATAGACGTTATAGCTTATATAGTACCGATTTCTCTTCACGGAAATCCATGCCATCTATAACATGAACAGCAACATCAGAATACTCATCGCATGCCTTCTCTCGCTCATAGCCTTCACCGCTAAGGCCCAGGACAAGAAGGACATGTTCAACCCTGTCAATACGTCAGTGACCTCACAGACCATAGCGCCGGACGCCAGAGCCGGCGGTATGGGTGACGTTGGTGTGGCCACGGAGGCCGACGTCAACTCTCAGTATTGGAACCCCGCTAAGTACCCCTTTGCCATCAGCCGGGCGGGTGTGGCCCTGAACTTCACACCGTGGCTGCGACAGCTCGTCAACGATATCAACCTCGGATACTTAGCCGGGTACTATCGCATCGGCGACTACTCGGCGGTCTCCGGCTCCCTAAGGTATTTCTCCCTCGGTGAGGTCCAGATGAACGACCCAAGCCTCAGCAGCTCCAGCAACGAGGTGGCGATCACGACAAAGCCTTACGAGATGTCGCTTGATGTCGCCTACTCGCTGATGCTCAGCGAGCATTTCTCCATCGCCGCCGCCGTGAGATGGATCTACTCCGACCTTACCTACGACTACACCGACGACACCTCACCGGGTTCGGCCTTCGCCGCCGACCTCGCCCTCTACTACCAGTCGTACCCCGTCATCAATGAGCACGAATGCCAGTTAGGTCTCGGCATGAACATCTCCAACATCGGTAGTAAGATTACATTCGGTGGAAGTGACAACAGCGAGTTCATACCTACCAACCTGCGTCTCGGTGCCTCCCTGAAATACCCCATCGACAACTACAACTCTATAGCCTTCGCCGCCGACGCCAACAAGCTGCTCGTTCCCACCTACCCAAAGCAGAAAGACGGCGAGTCAACAGAAGACTATCAGCAGCGCGTGCAGAAAGACTACTACGATGTGTCAAGCATCAGTGGCATCTTCAAGAGTTTCAGCGACGCGCCCGGTGGCTTCAAGGAAGAGCTGGAGGAGATACAATGGAGCGTGGGCGCTGAATACAACTACAGCGACAGATTCTCCATCAGAGCCGGTTACCACCACGAGAGCCAGAACAAAGGCAACAGAAAGTACTTCACCGTGGGTGCCGGATTCAAGATGAGCGCTTTCCAGCTCGATGCCGGATACGTCATCGGTACGGCAAAGAGCAATCCCCTCGACCAGACGCTGCGCTTCTCGCTGACCTTCGACATGGATGGCATCAAAGACTTGTTCAACAGAAGATAAACATAACCCCGCCCGCCGTCAACCAAGACAGCGGGCGTCATTGATAATAATAATATGATAAGAATAGGAATGGGCTACGACGTCCACAAACTCGTGGAAGGCCGTAAATTGATTTTGGGAGGTATAGAGATTCCTCACACCATGGGACTGCTCGGTCACAGCGATGCCGACGTCCTCATCCACGCTATCTGCGACGCACTCCTCGGCGCCGCCAACATGCGCGATATTGGTTACCACTTCCCCGACAACTCCGAGAAGACACTCGACATGGACAGCAAGGTCATCCTCAAAGGCGTCATCGACCTCATTGCCACAAAAGGTTATCAAGTCGGAAACATCGACGCCACCGTCTGTGCTGAGCATCCTAAACTCAACCCTCACGTGCCGGCCATGAAAGCCTGCTTGGCGAAAGTCATGGGATGCGACGAAGACCAGATAAGCATCAAAGCTACGACAACAGAGAAGCTCGGATTCACCGGACGCGAAGAAGGCATCTCCGCCTACGCCGTCGCACTTGTGACAAAATAACAAAAAAATACGCTGACACTCATCGACGAGCACCAGCGTAAAGCCTATGTTTAACTAAAAATCCTTTTCGAACCAAATGAAGGCCTCACGGCTTCCATCGTTTCCGTTAAACAATCTATCAAATCTACCTTAAACCTAATAACTAAAAACCTAAATCTATTACTACTAACCTAAACAATCTATTAACCTTTTGACACCACAAAGGTACAAATAATACATACGTCTTGCAACTTTTTACATCATTTTTCTTCGCTTCTTATACTATTATTGATATAAATCAATTACATTAGGCGTATATTACTATCTTTTCGTAACTTTTTAACACATGTTTCTTTGAAACAGAAAAAAAAACTCACATTCTACTACGCGCTATCCCAACTCATTTTATTAATTTTGTAATTACAAACGCAATACCATTATGAGGGTACTTATAGTCAACACGAGCGAAAGGACTGGCGGCGCCGCCGTTGCTGCCAACCGCCTCATGGACGCTCTGAACAACAATGGAGTTAAAGCCAAGATGCTTGTCAGGGACAAAGTCTCCGACGACATCACCGTAGTAGGCTTAGGTGGCAGCCTTGCCAAACGCATACACTTCCTCTGGGAGAGATGGTGCATATATTGGCATCTCCACTTCCACCGTGACCACCTCTTCGAGATAGACCTTGCCAACACCGGCTTCGACATCACCAAGCTTCCCGAATTCAAGGAGGCCGATGTCATCCATTTAGCATGGGTCAACCAAGGCTTCCTCTCCCTGAAGAGCATCAACAAGATTCTCAAGAGCGGCAAGCCCGTAGTATGGACCATGCACGACCTCTGGCCGGCTACAGGCATCTGCCACTACAGCCGCGGCTGCATGGCGTTCAAGAGCCAGTGTCGCAACTGCCGGCTGTTGCCTGACGGCGGATCCGACAAAGACCTCTCCACAAAAATCTTCAAGCGCAAGCAGAAACTCTATAGAGGCAGTGGCATCCATTTCGTCACCTGCAGCAAGTGGTTAGGCGACCAGGCACGCCAGAGCGCTCTGCTCACAGGCCTTCATTTAGAGACCATCCCCAACCCCATCGACGCCAAGCTCTATGCCCCCAAAGACCAGCGGCAGGCAAGACTCAGGGCGACACTGCCCGAAGACAAGCGCATCATCCTCTTCGTCTCACAGAAAGTCACCGATGAGCGTAAGGGCATGAGCTTCTTTGTCGAAGCCATCAACAAGCTCGTTGACGCTCACCCGGAGATGAAGGATAACACCGCCGTTGCCATCCTCGGTGCCAACGCTGAAGAGCTGACAGCACAGCTGCCACTGCCCTCCTTCCCCTTGGGCTATGTCGGCAACGACAAGGAGATTATCGACATCTACAACTCCGCCGATGTCTACGTTCTGCCGTCCTTAGAGGACAACCTGCCCAACACCATCATGGAAGCCATGGCCTGTGGCGTGCCATGCGTGGGCTTCAAGGTCGGTGGCATACCGGAGATGATAGACCATGAGAAGACCGGATATGTAGCCAAATACCAGGATGCCGACGACCTCGCCGCGGGCATCCACTGGGTTCTCGACGAAGCTGACCATGACGCGCTGAAGAAACAGTGCGTACAGAAGGTTATGGCCAACTACTCACAGCGCAGTGTGGCAATGAAGTACATAGAAGTCTACAACCAGGTCCTGGCCTTCAAGCATTACAAGATATGATTACGTTTACTATCGTCACCTGCACCTTCAACGCCGCTCCCGTTCTGCAGCGCACCTTGGACAGCGTGCTCAGACAGAGCTATGGCGCTATTGAGCACCTCATCCTCGACGGCCTCTCGAAAGACGACACCGTGAGAATGGCCATGGAGTATAAACAGAAGTCGGACAAGGCGGACAACGGACATATCACCGCCGTCATCTCCGAGAAGGACGGCGGTCTCTACGATGCAATGAACAAAGGCATCCGCCATGCCACCGGCAACTATATCATCTTCCTCAATGCCGGCGACGTCTTCCCCAACGACGACACCTTGGAGACCGTGGCCGCACGCGTCGGCGAGGGCGAGGTGCTGCCCGGCGTCCTCTATGGCGATACAGATATTGTCGACAACGAAGGTCATTTCCTGCGCCACCGTCGGCTCGCCCCACCTAAGCAGCTGTCATGGAAGTCCTTCCGATGGGGCATGCTCGTCTGCCATCAAGCCTTCTACGCCCGTGCGGACATCGCCAAGAAGATTCCTTACGACAACAAGACCTACCGCTTCTCCGCTGACGTCGACTGGTGCATCCGTATCATGAAGGAATGTGCCAAAGAGGATCTTCCCCTGCGCAATGTCAACGAGGTCATCGTCAACTATCTCGATGGCGGCATGACGAACAAGAACCACAAGGCTTCCCTCAAGGAGCGTTTCCGCGTCATGGCCGCACACTACGGCCTCTTCCAGACCCTCATCATGCACATCCTCTTCACCATCAGAGCCATCTTTAAGAGATAGCAATCAGGAATGGAAAGCTACATTGCGCCAGTCTGTTTGAAAGTTCTCTTTGTGTTGTCCACGAAGGACACGAAAGACACAAAGGAACGGCTTCGCCGATGATGCATCGTATTATCAGCGAGTCATCAGCGTATGATCGGCGAAGCCGACTTTCGTGTTCTTCGTATTATTTTCCTTTTCGTGATCTTCGTGTTCTTCGTGGATAATAATGTCCCTTGCCAACTCACTCATTCCACTCCCTTGTCACTGACCACCTCGTCCATGACGACGTCGGTAGCGCTGACGGGGACGCTGTCGACACGCTGGAAGGAGAAGCAGACGCCTATCTTCCAAGCCTGTGGCAGCTGGGATAGGAATCGGTCGTAGTAGCCACGGCCGCGACCGAGCCGGTGTCCGTTGCTGTCGAAGCTCAGACCCGGTACGATGATAAGGGGTACGGACGCCAAGTCGGTGAAAGCCGCACCGACAGGTTCGAGAAGATGGAGGCATCCCTCGGCAAGGTCAGCAGGACCGGTGTAGCGTCGCGCCTCCATGTTCTCGCCATCGAGGACCTTCGGCAAGAGCACCTCCTTACCGGCGGTCACAAGGCTGTCGACGAGGGCATGAGTGTCGACCTCGTCGGGCAGGGAGTAATAGAGCATCACCGTGCCAGCGGCTTGCATACGGGGATGGCGGAGGAGCTGCTCACAGATGTCACGGCTCCACGCCTCCCGCTGTTCCAGACTATATTGTTTCTTACGCTCGCGGATAAGCTGTCTCAGCGCCCGCTTATCAAGAATTGTTTTGTTGTCCATAACGATATTATCTTTCCATACCACAAAGGTAATGCTTTTTTCCTTTTTCAGTCATGCTTCACACCTATTTATAATAACCTTATGATGAGAGATGGCATGGATTCATGCACCATCCCCCGCTTCCCCCATAAATGAGCACTGACCCCGGAGGGTCTCACTATGAATGAGCACTGACCCAATCGATGTAGCACCATGAATGAGCACTGACCCCGGAGGGGTCACACCACGAATGACCCCAGGTCGTCGAACGGGCGCGGTG
>ERZ791623.428-NODE-428-length-26511-cov-5.011831_pt1 | contig 26511 bp, 28 predicted proteins | sample MGYA00510268_ERZ791623 | MGnify/ENA primary metagenome ERZ791623 (study PRJEB30046, sample SAMN00715216) | human gut metagenome | study: EMG produced TPA metagenomics assembly of the A metagenome-wide association study of gut microbiota in type 2...
CCCGCGGCGGAGCCACTGCCTCTCGGTTGAGGGGTCCACACTCTTAAGGTGGGGCAGGTCGTCAGAGATGGACCCGTCGCTGATGTCGGCGAGCCTGAGGAAGTAGAGGCCTGTATCCTCGGGAGTCGTGAGGTCATCGAGGTCGGAGGCGCGGATGGAGGCACCGCGCTCTATGCTCACTGCGAGGTCGCCGAGGGGGGTCGGGTTGACGAGCTCGGGGGCTTCGTAGAGGTAGCGAGGTGCATAGAGGCTGTAGTCGCGGGCGGCGAGGTCCTCGCGGGACGCCAGACGGCTCATGTCGCCGTCCTGCGAGAGTCTGGCCTCGATTTTCGAAATCGCGTCGTCGGAAAGTGCATTCGTTCTGCGGCCGAGCGTGGCGAGGTCTGTGGCGTCGACGAAGCGGATGGGGCCGTCGTTCTTCCCCAGCACGAGGACGGTGAGAGGGATGGTGGTGTATGCCAAAAGCCCCTCGGGGAGCGCAATTGCGGCACGGACCATGCCGTTCTCGACGAAGTAGCGTCGCGTCTGGATGTCCCCGCCGTTGAACGTGGCGCCATTCGTGACGATCACGACTGCGGTGCCCTCGTCGGTGAGGGAGTCGTACGCCAGCCTGCAGTAGAGCCAGTCGGCAGATGAGGGCCTTCCCATGGGGTCCGTTCCGTCGAGGAGAGGCTTAAGGTAGGGCGTCGCGCCCTTGGCCAGAAAGGCGACTCGCATGCCGATAGGAGGCGCGTCAAAGACTCTGTCGAAGGTCCCCAGGTGCCCGCCAAGGAGGTCGTCACGGCGTTCGATGAGGTGCTCGGCGCCGACGAGGCTCATGCGTACCTCCGCGAGGCAAGCGCGCAGGGTGTCGGCGGAGTTCCCGTACACCCTGGCAGAGGGGTTGGCCTCAAGCACGTCCATCAGAAATGCGCCGTCGCCGCAGTGGAGGTCGGCGACATAGTCGTCATTCTCGATGTGCAGCAGGTCCACGACCAGCCTCTGAAGTGAGGGGGGCAGGTCGGGGTCCTTGGGACGGTCAAAGGAATAGCGTGTGAGGGGTTCGATCTCCCATCGCAGGACGATGTCCCTGAGCTCTTTGTCGGAGAAGCCTCTCATCAGGTCGCGGAACACGTCGACCGTGTCGTTGGAGACAAGGCTACGAAGGGTGGCACGGTGCTCAGCGCTGACGGGAGTCGAGTCTATGGCATCGAGGAGGTTTCCAGAGGTGAGGCCCTCTGAGTTGAGCCCACGGTCGAGGGCGCGATAAGCGACGTAGGCGAATAGGTTGAGCGATCCGTCGCCCATGAAATCCTTGATACGGCCCCTAGCGGCACCCGCAACGTTCCACAGCCTTGTTTGGATGTCGGCATCAGATTTGTCGTAAGCCAAGACAACCTCCTCGGTTATCAATAACCAAAAGTGTTGGTTATAGAATACCAAGCAACGAGAAGACGTCAAGAGAAAATTTGGTAATCGATAACCAACGCTGTTGGAAGCTTCTATGAGACGAGCGAGAAGGAAGGGTTGGACCAGTCGGTGTACTCTCGCGAATCGCCTGCTACCACTGTCTTCTCGTCCAGGAGCAGTGGTCTAAACTCCCAGCACACCCGCATAGCAGGTATGACCGTGCGCCTATGTACCTGGTACACCCTGCCAAAGCCGCCCGTGTCCTGGTAGTCGTAGAGCTCCCCGACAGCCCGCATCCACGAGTCCCACTTCCTAACGTGCGGTTCCATGTCCTCCCGCGCCCGCGTCGAGTACCCAGCACTCCGCAGATAAGCCCTGACCGCCTCTGGCACCCAATACTCGTCTTGGCTCTCAACCACTTTCAAGCTCCTCTAAGAGTCACTTGGTGTTGAGAGCAGAATCCCATCATGTCACAGCGGCATCCTCGCAAGCGACGGGGAAGGCACAACGCGCAGGTATAATTCTTTCCATAAAAAAGTTCGTCGAGAGGAACCAGTTGGCAGACACCAGGCGCCCAGATACCAGAAAGATCGAGAGCACTGCCGTGCAGGCCGTGAGGAATCTGATTCAGCAGTGCGACACGCTCCATCACAACATCGACGAGGAAGACAAGCATCCCGTGGTCGATGGGACGATAGAACTCTACAGCGGGACGCCTCAGATCAAGGAGAACCTCGTCGGCGAAGTGACCGTTCAGGTAAAGGGGACCACGAGGAAGATGAGCCCCAACAAGAGGGGCTTCATCAAGTATTCGATGGACGTGGTTGACCTCAGGCGTTTCCTCGATGTGTTCCACGGCGTCATGCTCTTCTGCGTTGCCGTAGAGAAGGACGGCCTAGCCCCCAAACAGGTCTACTATGCGAACCTGCTGCCCTACGAGCTCAACAAGATACTTTCCAAAGCGGGAGACACCCAGAAGAAGGCCTCAGTGCGGATAAGGCAGTTCCCGAGCGAGCCACGTGAGGTCAAACGCCTGATAGCCCAGTTCCACCATGAGTACGAGGAGCAGCTTGAAGCCAAAGTCTCGGGTTATGGATTCCTGGATGACAGCTTCGAGCTGCCGCCGGGCATCAAGTCGTTCTCCTTCTCCTCACAGCTCTTTCCCGGAGAGAATGTCGTTTCACTTGCGGGTCTGGGTGCCGGCCCGTACGTCTATGGGACCACCATGGACGGGCGGAAGCTTGTCATCGGCAAGATCGGGGACGTCAGCATGTTCGGCGTGGGGAGCGAGCACACGGTCTCATCGGGTGGCTTCAAGCAGAAGACGATGGTGTTCGTAGGGGACCAGCGCGAGGGGACGCGCGTTGAGTTCGAGGGCGTGAGCATGCTCCTCTCCGAGCGCGACAACAAGGCCACTCTCAACTGGTCAATATCTGGCGACTTCAGAAGGCGTTACAACACTGCCCGATTCGTTCTGGAGTTCCTCAGGGCGGGCACGCTCGCCATCGATGGGCATCGCATCCTGCGAATCGAGCCGCAGGTCGAGGAGGGCGAGACTACCCGGCGGCTCGAAGAGACAGTTGGCGCATACAGGCCGTTCGTCGAGACGCTCGACACCGTGGGCATAACGGCAAAGTGGGATCCCGAGAAGATGTCGGGCAAAGAGTTGAACGATATGGGGCTCATGCATCGCTTACTCGTGGAGGGCAAGCCGCTTGATGATCACGAGATCAAGTCGCCCGTGGTCCACTTCGACATCCAGGGTGCCCAGATCTATGCACTGGCGAGGAAGAGGGACGAAGGAGGCTACGGATTCGTTGATATCCTCTCGGACAGACTCTTCTTCGTATTTGACTACTCGGATCAGGAAGCCCCGCATAAGGTTGCCGACCCCGTGCCCGCACTTATGGCCCTTGGCGAGGAGGAGTTCAGAAAGCCACAGAACTTCGCGGAGCAGCTTGACCGGTTCCCCATCACCGCCGGCAACCAGAGTCCGCTCAACCAGAAGGTGCTCGAGATGCTCTCGGCATACGACAAGGGCGCCCAGCAGCCAGATGCCCTCCTGGCCTGCGCCGCCACACTCGCCAAGAAGCTCCATGAGTTCGATGATCGTTCCGAGACATACCTTCTCAACCTCATGCAGACGATAAAGAGACGTCGCCCCCTGGAGGAAGGCGAGAAGGACGAGCTCCGCGACCTTGTCATCGATACAAGCGAGAGGTAAGTGCAGGCGGCCGCCTATGCGCTCTTAGACGAGAAGAACATGGCCCGAAGGTGCCTCAATCATTGCTCGGCGGCAGAACGAAGACAAATAGAGGACTACCCCATATCCCTCTTCTTCAAGGAAGGATAAGCCTTCACGCCCCGCGCAGCACGTCTTCCATCACCGCGTCGATGCTGTGGTCGTTCCCGTCCGGAATCTCGTCCACCCAGGTCCCGTCGCAGTCGTGCTCGAACTCCTTCAGCCGGAACTCCTCGTATGCGAGCGGGCAACGCACGGGGTCAATCACTATCTCCCTCAGCCCGGCGAGCCACTCGTACGAGAGCCGCCGCATGTTGCTCTTCCTCGCCGGCCGCACCCTCAGCCCCAGCTCGCGCTACCACGCGACCATCGACTGCTTGCCGTCCGGCGTGGATTGACCACTTTGAGGCCGCACCCGCCATGCTGCTCGGCGGCGCAGAGCTACGCCATCTCCCGCGCTTATCGCATGGGACAGACGAGGAAGGTCTTTGTCCACCGGCTGCTCTGCACGGACACCATCGACGAGCGAATTATGCAGATCCTGGTGAACAAGCAGCGGATCTTCGACGCCTTCGCCGACAGGTCAGTTGCGGCCGAGCAAGTCGACCAGGCCTTCAGCCGGGAGACTATGGACCAAATCGTGCGCGATGAGCTCAGGAAGTACGCCGGCGCGCGGTAGGGGAGGGCTGCTTTGCATCGCAACGTCCCTAGTGCCCAGCGATTCAGATGTTCGGGATTCGCTGTTAAACAAGTCCTGATATATGCGTCCGGACTTCCTGCTCGCCTTCGTTTCGACCAAGAGAGCGAGGGGCTGGAGGCCCGGATGAACAACAATATGCTGCAGGGCGCGCTCGCGCTGCCGGCGGGCGAAAGGTGCGAGCTTGCCAGGAGGACCAGGGATACGCTCGTCGCGGGAGAGCCGTCTGGCGAGCCAGGCGAGTGCCCGAGGCGCGGCTGCTTGCACGTCGTCAGGGGCGGGTACGATGCCGACAGCACCCAGTGTTGGGTCTGACATGGGTGCGGGCGCACGCCCAGCGAGGGGGTGGGTGGCTGCTGGCGCTATCGAGGCTGTCCCTAGCGGGGCTCGAGTTCGCCGGTGCCACGCTCTCGCCCGAGGACACTTCCCTCGGGGAGCGAAAGGCGGGGTGCTCCGTGAGCCTGCCAACATCCTGGTGCATGGGGAGACAGCTCTGCGACGTGATGGCTTGATGGACCAGTGCGTTCGAGGGGAGTCGATCCAAGTGGACGGGCCTCGGCTGGACGAGTCCCTCAGGGGCCCGCCGCCTCACGGCTTCATGCCCAGGTAGGGCGGCGGATCGGGCAGGTGCGGGCTGCCGAATGCTGAGTTCGGCGTCCCCACGGGCGCTGACGACTCGGGTGACTGCTTTTGCTGCGTGTCGTCGAGGGGGAGACCGGTTCTGAGAGGGTGCGTGCGTCGATCGTCAGCGTCGACCTCGCGAGCGCCGAGGTCTTCGCGGACGCGCTCTCCTCCTATGCGGTCCCACTCAAGTCGGTCGGCATCACGACTCACAACAGATTCAACCCGAGCGAGGCGGCTGCAGATTAGCTCGGTGCCCCTCTATCCGCTCGAGTTCATATAAGAGCTGGTTTAGCAGCGGTTTCAAATGATGCCTAGAGGTTTTCGATTTCGTAGATTCTCGGATCGTGATAATCCTCTATGACGATGGTTGAATAGCGGCGAAGCTCTTGAGTGTCTTGGTCATTCTTCTTATACGTAATACCCACTGTACGAATACCTGCAAGCCTGCATGCTCTGCAGCCGAAGACCGCGTCTTCGAAAACAATCGAATGTTCCGGTGCTGACCCGACGCGCTCTATTGCCTCGAGGTAGACATCTGGCTGGCTCTTGTCATTGCCAACATCTCCTGTGTAGGCAATTGCGGCGAAGTTATCGGCTATGTTGAGGTTGCTGAGTGCATTTCTGATTATTGTTGGTGGCGTTGAGCTTGCGATAGAAAGTTGTATCCCCTTTGAATGGAGAAAGGCAACATATTCAAGCGCATGTGGCAAGGGCATAACGTCATTGGCATATCCAGTGATAACGCGTGAGCTCAAGTCATCAAATACTTCCTGAACAGTACCGCCGGCTCCCAGCTCGTCGTGGAATCTGCAACATTTTTCGCCAAAACTGAGGTGTTCAATCTCATCGAGATAGGAGCGTGAGTTGTCCGGCAGATAGTCGGCCAAGTACGTTTCCAAGGTTTTCCTCCACATGGCAGCAGAGTTCACCAAGGTGCCATCAAAGTCGAAGACTACTGCTTTCTGACACATAATCTGCCTTCCTCAAGTTGTTGAACTGTTGCTCTGATAACTCGACAATATAGTTATATAAACGACCATATACAACCATAAACAAATAGAGTATATTGCAAGCAAAGTCTTGGTCTATCGAAAGAAAGGCGGAGTTTGTCATGGCTGTCGTTAGCTCACTCGAACTGGTGGCAATTGCTCAAAAGAACGGTTGGCTTCTGCCCGCGTATAACACTACGAATATGGAGATGACTTTCGGAATCCTGGATGGTCTGCAACGTGCTGGTATGCCGGGCATCCTCCAGATTGCTCCAACCAACGTCAAGCTATCTGATTACGAGACAATCGCAATGATTGTGAAAAAGGTTTCAGAGGGCTATGTAGTACCCACCGCTTTGCATCTCGATCACGGTAAGACGCTCGAAGACGTTCGACAGGCAGTCCAGGCTGGATTTACCTCAATCATGATTGACGGAGCTGCCCTCTCCTTCGAAGAGAATATTCGCTTCTCGCGTGAAGCTGTCGATTATTGCCACTGCTACGGAATCCCTGTTGAGGCTGAGCTTGGTGCTATTAGGGGGAAGGAAGACGATCATGTCTCAGAAGCCGATTTGAAGACAGATCCCTCTCAGGTTGAGGAGTTCGTGGATCGCACCGGATGCGATTTGCTGGCTGTCTCGATTGGCAATGTTCATGGTCTCGAGGATACACCGCGGATAGATCTTCCTCTTCTGGAGAAGCTTTATTCAGTTGCGCCTTGCCCGCTCGTGCTCCACGGAGGGTCTGGCATCCCTTACGAAATCATTCATGCCATGCAGCCATACGGCATGGTGAAAGTAAATATTGCAAGCGATCTGCGTAAGGCTTTCATTACTACGGTCGGTAAGGCGTATGAAGCAAACAATAACGAGCACAACCTTGCCCGCGTGCTCATTGATGTTCGCAAAGCCGTCGCAGATGTCGCATACAAGACCACTCGTGCGATTAACGGCCTCCCCTATTAGGCCTTCTGCTGAAATCTGCTGGGGCAGGGGATTTGCGAACAACCTGACTTCGCGTATGCGTTGCAGCTTCCCCCGCAGAATCGATTGGGATGCAATGAAAAGATTCGTTGGCATAGATTTGGGCACCTCATCTGTCAAGGTTGTTGTGACGGACGAGTGTGGTCACGTCGAGCGTATGGCGACAAGATCCTATAACATTTCTGAGCCAGTTCCCCAGTGGCGAGAGATTGACCCAATGATCTGGTGGAAAGCAACAGCTGAAGCATCTCGCGAGATACTTGAGGGGTATCCTGCCTCGGAAATTGCAGGCGTGGGCGTGACTGGACAGATGCACACACTTGTATGCCTTGATGAGCGCGATGTCCCTGTATGTCCTGCTATTATGTGGAATGATCTCAGGTCGGCGGAATTGGTTTCCGATGCCAGAACGGCATTGGCGGATGCCGGCGAGAGCTACCTTGCTCGAATCATCTCGACCGGGAGCCCAGCCCTAAGTCTTGCATGGATAAAAGCAAATCGTCCTGATGTCTTCTCTAGAATTCGCACCATTGTTATTGCGCCTGACTGGATCGTTAAATGCCTCAGTGGCGCAATTGGCACGGATTGGTGCGAGGCATCGACTTCGTCATTATTTGATCTTGAAAAGGGCATCTGGTCAACGACTGCGTGCAAGTCGTTGGGCGTACCGCTGCACATCCTTCCAGAGATCCAGAGCGCTGACAGTATTGTTGGGGGCGTGACGAAGATGGCAGGGGAGGCAAGTGGCATCCCTGCTGGTACTCCGGTTATTCGTGGAACGGGGGATAATCCGGCCTCGGCAATTCCGACAGGCTGCTTTGGAGAGAGGGTCCCTGTCATCTCTCTTGGTACTTCTGGGGTGCTTATGTACTCATTGCCCGGTAGCATCCGAGCAAAATGGGGGAAATCTGTTCTGTTCTCGGAGTCATCGGGAAGCCTGTCAACATTGATTCAGCTCACCATCCAGACCTGTGGAAATGCCGTAGATTGGCTAACGCGTGAAATGTTAAGATGCCCGGACTACGACCTTGAGGATGCCCGCGCAAATGACATTCTCTACGATACGGATAGATTAATCTTTTATCCGTTCCTCAATGGGGATAAGACGCTGTATGGTGATTCAAGTATTCGCGGGGCATTCGTGGGCATTTCACTTGAAACCTCAAGAAGCGACTTGCAGAGAGCCGTAATGGAGGGAATCTCCATGGGCTTTAGACAGCTACTTGAACATGTAGATGAATCTGGATCTTGGGGAGAGATTCGTGTAGTGGGTGGGGGAGCACACTCAGATTTGTGGATGCAGATACTTTCTTCAGTCCTAAGCAAACAGATTGTGCGTCTGACCGGAGTGAAGGGTGCTGCCCAAGGAGCAGCCATGATTGCGGCGTCAGCTGTGCGGGGAATTGACCTTGTAACAATCTTGCAGGAGCTTGGGAAACAGGAAGAAGCGTTTGAACCGAATCAGCAGGCAGTCAGCATGTATGAACGTAAGTATGGCGCCTTCTTGGAGCTTCACGATGCTGTCGGCACGCTTGGTGCTAGGGAATTCAACCGTTAGCGCCTTTTCACATGCCGTTCGACCCATTTGCTATTTAAGAAACAACTACAGACAATACTATACAACCATAGACAAGTTAGCTGATTACCAATGGAGGTGGATAGGTCGGGCCTTGTCTTCACTGATATCGAACGGATACGTACAGTCGCTAGAAATTGGAGGGTTACATGGGAGCTGTCAATGACGCAATGATATGGCTTGCGGAGAACTTTACAGGACTGTTCAACGCCGCAGGACAGCAGTTCGCATCGTTCATTACAAGCATGATTCCAATGCTGGTTTGCTTGATTCTCACCATTAAGGCACTCATCGCGCTTATCGGCGAGGAGCGCGTGTATGGATTCATGAAGAAGTGCACCAAGTATGCAGTCCTTCGCTACACCCTCATCCCATTCCTGTGCACGTTTTTCCTGTGCAACCCGATGGCGTATACCTTCGGCGTGTTTGTCGAAGAAAAGTACAAGCCCGCATTCTACGATGCCGTTGTGTCCATGATGCACCCCATCACGGGACTTTTCCCCCATGCTAACTCGTCGGAGCTGTTCGTCTGGCTCGGAATCTCGGCGGGATATGAGGCAGTGGGAGGAAACTCCTCTGCTCTCGCCATTCGCTTCCTTTTCGTGGGTCTTATTGTCTGCCTAATCAAGGGCATTGTGACGGAGAAGGTCTACTTCGCCATGGTCAAGCACAATGAAAAGAAGAAGCTTGCTGCTTAACAGTGAATTTATAACGAATACTCCGAGAGGCGAGTGATTCTCGTATGAGTGAATACAAAAGCGTAATCGTTTCCCATGGTCCTAATGGTTGGGGTGGTCCTCTGACCATTACACCTACGGATGAGAAGCCTTATATCTTGAACGTTTGCCTTGGTGGCATTAACCCTGTTGCTCAGGCAATTGCAGATGCTACTGGTGCGCCCGTTATTGACCAGTTCAAGAATCCCGTCGATACCAGCGAGGCTTGCGTTGCTGTTATCGATTGTGCGGGAGTTGCTCGCTGTGGCACATATCCCAAGATGGGGATAAAGACTTTGAACATCAAGCCTGGCTCTCCTTCTGGACCTCTCGCCTCTTTCATCACTCCCGATCTTTTCGCATCCGATGTAAAACCCAGCGGTGTCACTCTTACCGATGCAGTTGCCGATACTCCTAAACCCGTTGAGATGCCTGCTGCCGATGAGGATTCCGGAAAGCTGAGCGAAGAGGACGTCCATGCCAAGATTGCTGAAGGTCGCTCCGAGATTCAGAATAAAAAGAGCAACGGTGCAATGGATGTTATCTCGAAGATTGGTACTGGCGTCGGACGTTTCATCTCGATAATTTACCAGGCTGCGAGGGATACGGTCGACGACGTTATCAAGAACATCATCCCGTTCATGGCTTTCGTCTCGGTCCTTATCGGCATTATTAACTATACGGGATTCGGCAATGTCATTGCTGCTTTCCTAACCCCAATTGCAAGCTCTCTGCCAGGGATGATTCTGGTTGGTCTGTTCTGCTCCATTCCGTTCCTCTCGCCGCTCATCTGTCCCGGAGCAATCATCGCCTCCGTCCTTTCTGTCCTGATTGGTGACCAGATTGCCGCTGGCAACATCCCGGCCAACTATGCCCTTCCTGGATTCTTTGCGGTTAACTGCCAGGTCGGTTCTGACTTTGCTCCCGTTGGTATGACGCTTATGGAGGCAAAGCCGGAGACTATCGAGATTGGTTATCCTGCATTCCTGTTCGGGAAGCTCATCACGAGCCCGATTCAGATTGTCCTGGCCTACGTGCTCTCGTTTGGTCTCTAGTCAATTCACAACGTTATTCGAGGTACCAACATGGTTCAGAGCTTGGTTCAAGGTATTGGAGTAGTTGTTTTCTTCCTCATTATCTGGGGCCTAGGAACGTACATGCAATATCGTTACTGGAACAGGGTTCGAAAGCTGATCCACGAACTGGCTAAGGATCATGTTGGCTACCTCGGAACGGGAATGTGCCAGATCAAGTTTTCGCGCAAGGCTTTTGTTGTGATTCTTACTGACGAGAGCGGCGTAATAACAAAAGCCTATGAGATTAAAACTCTTTCTTTGCGTCCGTCGTTTGTGGAGATGCCAGGGCTCTCGGGAATTATGGTCGAGGATGCATATGAGCACATGCCCAGCTCGAAATATCACGGTGCGTTTGAGCAGGCAATCTCGGCTATCCAACGATCCCGAGGAATTGGAATTGCCAACTCTGGTGTGGACGAGGCACAGAGTGTGTAACGTTGTCGTTATTAGCTAACAGGGGCTACTTTATGTATTCAGTTAAAGCTACTGAAATCGGTTCGTCGGTCCGCGCTCTCATGGAAGAGAAAATGATTGTTCTGTTTGGGCCCACCGCCCCAACTGAACTTAGAGATATCTGTGTGGTTCACGACGGGAAGCCTACCACCGACGAGGTCGTGCACAATGGCGGAACGATTTCCTTCAATAACCAAACTTACACAATCGTGGAAGTTGGGGATGTCGCTAACGAGAATTTTGTGACGTTGGGACACTTGACCGTGAACTTCTCCAAGGAGCCAGGAGTTCTGCCGGGGTCGATTAGGGTCGATACCGAAGAGGTTCCAGATATCAACGTGGGTGACACAATCGCTATCCAGTAACCATGCTTATCCGAATCTTTGAAGGGGGGTAATAGTGAAGCGCGAAGATCTAGAGCTGCCGCTGTTTACTGTAAGCCCAAAGACCTACTTTACGGGCGAAGATGCGGTTGCCGCTGCAAGGACCACTGACTTGGTAGCAGCTGGAAGACGGCACACAATTTTTTATTCTGCTCCAATGCCCGAGCTTTTCCAGATTGCCCAGAGCGTTTGCAATGTGGTTGTGACTGCGCAGCATGCAGACCTTATTGGCGACGGAAAGGGCATGGGCCTTGCTCCGCTTGAATCATTGAAAAGCATTGGAGTTGAGGCAATCTTTTTGAATCACACTGCTCATCCGCTCTGCGTGAATAGGCTTGCCGCAACTATAGATCGAGCCAAAGAGCTCGAGATTCTCACCATTGTTGCCGCGGATAGCATCACAGAGTCGAAGGCAGTTGCCGCTATGGACCCCGATGTCATTCTTTGCGAGCCCAGCTCTCTGGTTGGCACCGGGATAACCAGCAGCGACGATTATATCGACCAAACCATCTCTGCAGTTCGCTCCATAAACAAGGAAATCGTAATCATGGAGGGAGCAGGGATTAGGACTGGCAATGATGTGCGCAGGCTCATTCAACGCGGTGCTCAAGGAACGGGTATTTCCAGTGCCCTGAAGCTGGCAATAGACCAAAGGGAGCTTTTGACTGAGCTCTTTGATGCCCTTGATTGATTAGTGGGTAATTCTCATCAAAAATGATTGAGCCGGGACTGTCGGGTAATGACAGCCCCGGCTCTGTTGGTGAGGTAGGGGGATCAAAAAAGCAGCCTAGAGCCTGCCAGCTGACCTTCTCTGGGAGATGGTGCCCACGTAAAAACGGTTAGAGCGTAGCCAGACCCGTGCATACTCGATGGGCTTATCGTTATCAAGGAAGACTGTCTGAATTTGCTGAAGCATCGGCTGGCCAAGGCTTACCTTGAGCGATTTGGCTCTTTTCTCGTCGGCGCCGATTGCAAAGAAGCTCGTATCGGAATAGGCGACCTTGTGCCCGCTGAGCCTCTCGATGGTCTCGAAGAGGCTGACTTTCTCAAAGTCCTCGGAACCAATGTTTGGAACCAATGCGCAGTTGATGTTGTTCTCGATGTACATTATCGGCTCACCGGACACAGAACGTATTCGCTCCATGTGCATGTAAGGAGAGCCAATGGGAATTTCGAGCTTGGAGGCAAGCTCCTCATCAGCCTTCAGCGTTTCCGAGACCAAGATTGTGGTCACAAATGAAATCCCCTGCTCTCGGAGGGACTCGGAAAAAGAAATCAGTCCCTCGTTAAGTGGGAAGGAAATGTCATGGGGCTTAACGTAGGTACCTTTTCCTTGAATCTGCTCGAGTACTCCAGCATCGACAAGCTCAGATACGGCCTTTTTGATACTTCCCCGACTTACACCAAGTGATGATGCAAGTTCGAGTTCAGATGGTATTCTGTCCGATTCGCGCCACTTGCCCGAACTAATATTCTCGGTGAGAATATTGACAACCTGCTTGTAGATAGGAGTGGCACAATCCTTATTAATCATGGGAGACATGTAGATACCTTTTACGAATATTGTTGCTGGATTCAGTATACTGCCATGCTTGAAAATCATCGGCGAAAAGATTGTCTCGCTCAAGAGATCTTCTTCGGGATAGTTCTGGTGTCGTTTATCTTCCGTTAACCGCGAGTAATCCACATTGTACGTCCGCCAGGTCCCGAGCGAATGGGCCCATCCTTCGTGACACGTCGTTGCCGTCTGTGGCGTTAGCTCTTGCAAGGTGTACAAATATGGACAATAGTTCTTCTTGTCTAGTTGATGTACCTGGGAGATAAAAATGTTCGATGAGATTTTGTCAGATAAGCCTTACTTCTGTCCAAGTGCAAGTTCGTTAAAAGCAATAAAGGACCTGATAAAGACTATCGAAAAATCGATAGAAGACAGCAACGCGACCTCCTGTACCGGAGTAATGGCGGCTCGATTCGAGGCGGCACGCACTGACATTGCCTCAGGCGGTGGTCCGAGCTATGCCAAATTTGTCTCCGAGGAGCCAGCTGTCGACTATCTTACCGAGAGGGTTCCCGCGATCATCGTGTGCCTGGCGCTTGTTATTGGCGGTGCGATAGCTGGATTTCTCTGGCAGGCAATTCTTATCGCGGCACTCCTCTTTGCAGGAATTCACTTTACGACAGGAGTAGACGGTGAGCACATGGTCTCGGAAGGCAACCGTCTACTTAATGAGCTTAACGACTCTATCTCCTCGATTGATAAGACCCTTGAATCGCGTAAGACCAAAGGCGCTCGCAGGGACTATCTGAAGACGCTGCGTTCGATGGCGGCCGGAGCAAGAAGTGAACTTGCGTCTGATCTTGAAACTCGCGCTCGACAGTGAGCTCTCTCTAGACTGGAAACGTTGCAATAGGAAGGATGGTGCACCTTGCCGCTTGAGAAGAACTCCAGTACGCCTTTGCATGTCCAGGTTGCCGACTTCATTCGTGAGAAAATATATATGCGGGAATGGGAGCCAAACAGTAAAATTCCGACAGAGTTTGAACTCTGCGATATGCTTGGTGTTAGTCGAGGGTGCCTTAAGAACGGAATAAAGATCCTGGTAGATGAAGGTCTCCTTGTTCAGTATCGTGGTCGTGGGACCTTCGTTACAGATCGAAAAATGATATCGCACCCCACGGGAAACACCCTCCTCTCATTTGCGGAGTCGCTCAAGTCCCAGGGAATCAGCTTTCAAACCAAAGAAATAAGCGGTGGGATTATCCCCGCCGATGCTTTCTTGGCAGGAAAGCTCTATATCAAAGAGGGGGATCCCGTCTTCTTCCTGCGGCGAATACGATATGTCGAAGGTAAGCCAATTATGTATATCGAGAATCGCATCAGGGCAAATGCGGTACCGGGAATTGAGAAGGTTGACTTCTCCAAAGAGACGTTGTTTCAAACGTTAGAAAAGCTTTCTGGCAAGAAGATAGGTTTCTCTAACGCTCGCTATTCAGCTGAGGTTGCCGGAGAGACCAAGGGCAAGGCTCTTGGGGTTAGCGCAGACTCGCCCGTCCTTCACCTCGAGCAGCACATTTTCTATGCAGATGATACACCGGCGGAGTGGGGCAACGTATGGCTTCAAGCCTATCGCTATGTGGTGGGGACAATTCTTCCTAGGGCCTGATTCCCGTTGGGGGCAAAATACCGACCGCTTGTAGAAGATGCAATTAGAAATTTGAGCGATTGTGACGGGTTCTTTGTCCATTGGGAGAGGATAACTTTTCTCTCTTATCGCATGGCGCGGAACACGTCTCGGTTCATGTAGGGTTCCATTTCCGCAGGTATTTGAAGCAACTTTATAATTGCATAGTGACAAGTTATGTATTGTCAAGTCTAAATTTGCCGATATTTGTATATCTTCACTATACTTGCACAAATTTGTCTAGCTTTGTATATATATTCGCGAGTAAGGCCATAAGTAATTTCCAAAAGGAGGAAATACATGCCGCTCGTGAATATGAATGATCTTTTCAAGATCGCAAAGAAGAACAAGCTTATGGTTCCCGCTTACAACTCCACTGACGTCCAGATGACCCTGGCAATCATGGATGCTTTCCAGCGTGCGGGAATGCCTGGAATCGTTCAGGTTGCACCGACGAATGTGAAGCTCACTGGCTATGAGTACATTGCCGAGACAACGAAGATGGCCGCTGAGCATTACGTGACACCGTTTGCGCTCCACCTTGACCACGGCAAGACACTCGACGATGTGCGCCAAGCTGTAGAGGCGGGTTTCACCTCGGTGATGATTGACGGTGCTGCGCTGCCTTTCGAGGAGAATATCCGCTTCTCTCGTGAAGCAGTCGACTTTGCGCACTGCTACGGTGTGCCTGTTGAGGCCGAGCTTGGTGCACTCAAGGGCAAGGAAGATGATCACGTCAGTGAAGCTGATTGTCACACTGACCCTGCTCAGGTTGAGGAGTTCTGCGATCGAACCGGTTGCGACTCGCTTGCCGTCTCTATTGGAAATGTCCATGGTCTCCAGGAGAAGCCGAAGATTGACCTCAATGTTCTGGCAGAGATTTCCAAGGTCGCGCCTGTGCCGCTCGTCCTTCATGGCGGTTCGGGGATTCCGTTTGAGACAATCCGCGCCATGCGCCAGTACGGAATGATGAAGATTAACATCGCCAGCGATCTTCGCCAGGCATACATTCGTGCTGTTGCGAGGCGTTACGAGGAGAACCATGGGGAGGCGAATCTCGTCTCCGTTCTGATGGATGCGCGTAACGCCGTCTCTGAGATGGCGTATGACCTCGCAATTGAGATTAACAAAGACGTACTTATCGGAAAATTCGCAGAGCAGGTTGCCTAGCTGGTGCCGGCTCGGGCGCATATGAGGATGGCGAGGGGAGGTTGTAATGGACGTTTCTGTCGAACCAGGGGCAATCCAGGCAAATCTGACTGCAACGAGTCAAGACGAGCTGTTTTCCAAGATGGCTCAGCCACTTGTGCTTGCGGGAAAAGTTCACGATGATTTTGCGCAGCATGTTATGGATCGCGAGAAGGCATTCCCGACGGGGCTTCCCTTTGAAAACTTTGGCGTTGCGATTCCGCATACGGACCCTGAACACGTTATTAAGCCGGCAGTTGCTGTTGCGACACTTGCGGAACCAGTGGAGTTTAGGGTTATGGGAGACCCCGACCAAACAGTTTTGGTGACGCTCGTTTTTATGCTTGCCCTTAATGATGGACATGCTCACCTCGAGTTCCTCCAAAAGGTCATCAAGCTTGCCCAGGACGCTGACAGTGTTGAGAAGATGTTCTCTGCACGTGACGATCGGTCTTTGTTTGAGTTAGTCAAGAGGTTCTTGACGTAATCATTTGGTCTGCAGGCAATCTTGGGTCTATCCAAGGGCAGGAGAGGATTGGAAATGGCAAAGAAAAGGATTCTATTCGTATGCGCAACAGGAATTGCGACTTCAACTGTGGTTGAGGAAAAAGTCTGCGATTATCTGCGTGAGCAAGGGATCGAGTTTGAGGCAGATCAGCGAAATGTCGGAAGCGTCCCGAGCATTGGCAACGACTTTGATCTTATTGTTGCCTCGACGCAAGTCCCGTATGACATTGATACGCCAGTTATTAGCGGGCTTCCGTTCCTGACTGGCATTGGCGCTGACGAGACGCTCAAGAAAATCAAGGATGTGTTGACAAAATAGTCGATCTCTGATGCCTCAGGGTAATGCGCTTCATTGCCAAGACTTCGAATCCATTTAACAGGAATGGAGATGTTCCATGGATAGCGTGTATCAGGGTCTATATGACTTTGTTCAGTACTTTCTTGGGTTGGGCGCTATTGTTATGCTCCCAATCGTGATTTTTATCCTTGCCCTCTGCTTTAGGATTAAACCTTCAAAGGCATTCAGGTCAGCGCTTGTGGTAGGCATTGGCTTCGTGGGTGTCTTTACCATCTTTAACCTCATGGGTGCGCAGGTTGGTCCTGCTGCACAGGCTATTGTTCAGCGGACGGGGCTTGATCTCCCTGATGTGGATCTTGGATGGGCACCTCTATCCGCAATTACCTGGGGAACCGTGATTGCTCCTTTTGCCATCGTGCTCACTCTTGTGATTAACCTTGTGATGCTGGCGTTTAAGTGGACTAAGACGGTTGATATCGATATTTGGAACTACTGGCACTTCGCGTTTGCTGGCGCTCTTGTATACGTTGCGACAGGCAACTTCTTCCTCGGGCTGCTTGGATCTGCAATCGCTGCAATCGTAATCATCAAGATTGCTGACTGGTGCGCGCCCCTCACGCAGAAGTATTGCGGCCTGCCTGGCATCTCCCTTCCCACTCTTTCTAGTGCTGTGTTCTTCCCGATTGGTCTGCTGGGCAACTGGATTCTCGACAAGATTCCGGGGATTAACAAGCTGCAGGCAGACCCTGTCCACATTCAGAAGCGGTTCGGTATCTTTGGTGAGCCCATGATGGTTGGCTTCATGCTTGGCATTCTGCTTGGCATTCTTGCCGGCTATGATTTCAAGGGCGTTCTTTCGCTTGCAATTTATCTTGCGGCGGTCATGTACATCCTCCCGCGTATGGTGCGAATTCTCATGGATGGTCTTATCCCCGTCTCCGATGGTGTGAAGGATTTCATGGCCAAGAGGTTCCCCGACCGCAAGGACTTCTACATTGGTCTCGATATTGCGGTTGCAATCGGCAACCCCGCGATTATCGCAACTGGCCTTCTCCTTACCCCAATTGCAATCCTGCTTGCCTTCATTGTCCCCGGCAATCAGACCCTTCCTGTTGCCGACCTGTCCAACCTTGCGGTGTTCTGCTCGATGATTGTTGTTGCTTGCAACCAGAACATTGTCCGCGCGGTCATCATCGCCATTCCTTGCCTTATTGGCGACCTTCTGATTTGCTCGGCCGCATCGCCCCTCATTACTCAGCTTGCCACTACCGTTGGTTACGATATGTCAGCTGCCGGCGGCGCTAACATCACTGCGTTCCTTGATGGCGGCAACCCGTTCCGTTATCTCATCTACCAGGTATTCTCTGGTAACATCACGGCGATTATCATCGCTATTGTCGTTGCTGGGCTTGTGTTCCTTACCTACAAGCTCACGTATGATCAGACTCACCCGCAGGCTGAGACTCAGGAATAGGTTCACTTTACGTGGAAGGCGGGGGATACTTTCAGTGTTCCTCGCCTTCCTCTGGCAGGCATACCTACAAGTAGAAAGTGAGGTGACGAGGATTGCCATTCGCGATTGGCATCGACGTTGGGACTACTAACACGAAAGTAGCGCTCTTCGAACTTCCCTCGTGCGACCCCATTCATATCGAAAGGATGCCAAGCCCGAGAATTGCAGCAGGAGATAACACTGACTACGACATTCGGACGCTCGTGCGTGGAATTTTGGACATGCTTTCCTCCTGTGTCTCGGCAGCTGGGAAGTGCTCCGGGGAGATTGGGTTCATCTCTGTTGCCAGTGTGGGCGAGTCAGGAGTGTTGGTGCACTCGGATGGAAGCTATTCTGACAAGTCTATCTTCTGGTATGACAACCGTGGTGAGTCATATGCTCAGGAAGCGATATCCTCTGGATATTCGACTACTCTCTATCAAATTACGGGGATTCCTACTCACTCGAACTCAGCATTGTTCAAGATTCTCTGGATGCGCGAGCATGGTGCCAACCTGCAGGGGTCCACGTGGCTTACGATGGCTGACTTTGTTGCGTGGGTCCTCTCTGGTCAGCTTGCCCAAGATCGTACCCTTGCATCGAGGACCTCTGCATACGATGTTGTAAATGACCGTATGTCCGATGAAATACTTGATCACTACGGTCTTCCTCGGAAGCTGTTTGCACCGTTAATGGAGAGCGGGTCTCCTCGCGGTCATGTTCTGAGCGAGGTTAGTCGGAAGACTGGCCTTCCAAAGACATGCACAGTCTGTGTTTCCGGTCACGATCACATGTCTGGTGCCACTGCGTGCAACCTTCAGGTTGGCAATGAGGCCCTGAACTCGACTGGCACGTCGGAGGGACTACTTCTCCTTAGTGCCAAACCAACGCTCACTGAATCTTCGATGAAGCGGCAGATTACCAATGGACGTTACGTTGACGCATCTCTTTTCACGGCGTATGCCTCTGTGCCGTCTGCGGGGCTTTCGTTTGAGTGGTCGCTAAAGACGCTTGGGTATGTGCCGGACGACTATTACAGGGAAAGTCTGCCCAAACTCTACAAGTCATACCTTGACGGAAAGTTCGACGATTCTCGGGTATTGTTTGTCCCGCACTTGAGGGGTAGTGGCCCTCCGTATAGAGACGCAGACTCCCGTGCACTTACCTATGGCATGAGGGATACGACAAGCCGAGATGAGCTTGTTTTCGCAACACACTTGGGTACAACAATGGAGTTTGCAAGGCTCTGCGAGTGCATGACTGACGGTAAGGGACTGGGTAAGGACGTGCGCGTAAAGGTCATAGGCCCTGCTGCTAGAAATCCTCTCTGGATGCAGCTTAAGGCCGACCTGCTCGGCGTCACATTTGTTGCGTGTGATGTGGTGGAGGCGGTGGCGCGCGGAGCTGTGATAGTCGCTGCGCGAAAGAATGGGATGGATGTCGATTCACAGTTCTCCATGACCGAATATCAGCCGAATTTTGATCACCACGGCATCCTTGATGCTGAGTTCCGCAGCTCCTATATCCCACTTTGTGATCTCATTACAAAGTTTGAACGGCATCAAGCAAATTAGTTTTTGCCTCGGTCAGGTGAATTATGGCCGGGGCGATTTTTGTGTGACTGGTGACAGCGGGTCTCCCGCACCTTCGCCGGCACGCGGTAGGGGAGGGCCGCTCGCATCGCAACGTCCCTAGGGTCTCTCGCCCACGCCAGCCCCCGCATAGAATGTGACGAGAGAAGTATCCGTCCCGCCGCAACTCCGCTGCGCCTTCGAATGTGGGAGCGCGAAGTCAAGAAAGCGAGGCTTCGAAAGATGATCTACTACTTCTCCGCGACGGGAAACAGCAAGTACGTGGCCGAGAGGATCGCCGGGGCCTTGGGCGACGAGGCGCGGAGCATCCAGGGGTGTGACGGGCGCCTTTCTCCGTCGGACGTTATCGGCTTCGTCACGCCGACCTACGCCTGGGGCCTTCCCGAGATAGTGAAGCGGTTCTTCTCGGCGCTTGTGGCGGAGCAGCCCGGGTACGCCTTCTTCGTTGCCACCTACGGCACCATCCTCGGTTTCACGGGCGAGCAGGCGAGGAAGCTGCTGGCCAAGCGGGGCCTCTCCCTGGACGCGCTCTTCAGCGTGAGGATGCCGGACAACTGGACGCCCACCTTTGACCTCTCAGATCCGGACAAGGTCGCCGAGACCAACCGCAAGGCAGACGAGGAGGTCTCCGAGGTCATCGGGCGGATAGAGCGGCGCGAGCACGGCAACTTCACGAGGCGCGCCATGCCCTACTTCACATCGCGGGTCGCCCTTCCCGAGTACGAGAAGATGCGCAAGACGTCCCACTTCACGCTGGACGATACCTGCATTGGCTGCGGGCTCTGCGCGAGGAAGTGCCCCGACAAGGCCATCGAGATGAGGGACGGGCGGCCCGTCTGGGTGAAAGAGCGCTGCATCATGTGCCTGGGCTGCCTGCACCGCTGCCCCAAGTTCGCCATCCAATATGACGACAGAACCCGCGAGCACGGCCAGTACCGGCACCCGGGAACGAGGGTGTGATTCGGGGCGCTTTACCGCGCTGGGACGAGCTCAGGAAGTACGTCGGCGCGCGGTAGGGGGCTTGCCTATTGTTCTGCACGCCCTCCGCTAGAATATGATGTACCAGCACCGCATATAGCATCTGGGAGTCCTGCGCTCCGGCAGTTGCAACTGCCGAGCTCTTAGCTGGATGCCCTAATTCCAGTCGTACTCGTGCGAGGTGGCGCCATGACGCTCAAGAACAAGCTCGACGCCTCCGATGAGGTAGGGCTCGCCCATGAGGAGGAGCGCATGTCGAAGCTGGCAGCTCTCGCCCTCTACCGCGATGGGACGCTGGACACGCTTGTTCCGGGTACCTTCTCCGCGCTCAAGGCCATCCACATGGCCCTTTTTGGTGATATCTACGACTTTGCGGGCAGGATTCGCACGGTGAACCTAGCGAAGGGCAACTTCCGATTTGCCTCTGCACTCTATCTTGAGTCTGCTATCAGGTCGATAGAGGCTATGCCGCAAGGAAACTTTGACCAGATTGTCGAGAAATACGTTGAGATGAACATTGCCCATCCATTCCGAGAGGGCAACGGGCGCTCGGGGCGCATCTGGCTTGACCACATGTTCCGCCGCGAGCTTGGCCGCACGGTCGACTGGAGTCGCATTGGGCGCGATGACTACCTGCTTGCAATGGAGCGCAGTCCCGTGCGCGACCTCGAGATTAAGGCGCTTCTCGGGCAGGCGCTCTCGGACGACCTGCACAGCATCGCGCTTCTCGCCCGCAGCGTCGACGCCTCGTACGCCTACGAGGGTTATGACGCCTACCGAGCCGAGGACCTTGGCCCCACGGGGCAAGGGGGATAGCGCGATGAAGCCCGAGTTCAAGTTGTAGCAGCGTTGGACGGGCACGCCGGAGTGTCTGGGATACCGGCACCATCGAGGCGATCGGTGAACAGCTGCAGAATGAGCTGCCGGGGCTGCGCGGATACTCCTCTACCAACCTCAAGAACATGAGCCTCTTCTACGAGGCTTTGGCTCCTCCGATTACGGAGGCTGCTAATTCGTCAGATGCAACTGACGACTTTGCGGGAAGCCGACGCCGAGGCCTTTCGCTCCGTCGGGGTTTCTCATCGTCGTACGATTATCTCTAAGGTAAAGGAGCGCGAAGAGCGTCTCTTCTATATGAGCGCCTGCGCGACGAACCACTATAGCGTTCCAGAGCTCAGGCGCACCATCGCTCGCGATGACTGGTACCACAAGGGCAAGATGCCCAGCAACTTTATCCAGATGCCGCGACCGTTATTGTTTGCAAGTCCCCATCAGGTGATTCTCTCTCTTGTATATGCGTAATGCAAAAAGCGATGTTGTTTGCCGAGTCTAGTCATGCTCTCGCTCAGCACGAGCCTGGATCTTTCAGTTCGTAGGAATCCGATGGCTTCGCATTCTTTGGGGATGCGCTCGACTGCAATTCGCGGACGAAGTTATTAGGAGGTGAGGCTCCCATTTCCATAAGTGAGTAGGTGTCGGAATGGAGCAGATTCATCCTCTGACCGAAGACATAAGGCTGTGGCGCCGTCTATATTCCAGAACAAAGATAATGGTCATCAAGGACAAACAACGGAAAGAGGATTGGCCATGTCGATATTGGATGGGTGGCACAACAGGCGACATGATGATGACGATTCGACATACCCCGAGTCGAAAGACGAACAGAACGCCAAGATTTCATTGGCAAAAACCGAACCTGCTGGTCTCTCCGTTGAATGGGTCACTCCCGAAGAATTAGCTGCAATTGCCGATGCACATTATTCGGTCTCGCTACAGGAGTCGCCGTCTGCGGGAGCAGCCATCGACAGCCTCATTCCGCTCGCTGCCAATGCTGCCCAAGCAGCCCACGAGTACAATATGGCAGTTATCAAATTTCCTGAGGGAGTTGGCTGGGCGGAGCTCTGCAATCGTCAACGTGGAGTCGATGACGGCTGGAAACTACTTGCGAATATAAAAGACGGCAAATTCAACGATATGGCGGCAATCCGTCGAGCCGGTATTTCACCCATTGGTGTCGCAAACCTTGCTCTCCAGATGGCCGCTGTTGCCGTGGGCATGTCATACATGAACGAAATCAACAAGCAGCTTTCAGCGCTTCAAACGGGCGTCGCAGAAGTTCTGGACCAAATGCAGCGAGAGCGGGATGCCACGCTTAAGTCTGCACTTAATACCTTGCAGATTCTCGCTACTCGCCAGGACGAATTCCTTGCAACGCCAGAGAAGCGCGCGCTTGCTCTTCAAATGGCGGAGGATGCTCGCCATGATGCTGATGAGGCGTGGAACTATCAGATTATGGAAATTCGTGAGTTGGAAGGTTGGCTCCGTAGCAACAAGAAGCCTCTCGATGACAGGACGATAGGAAAGAAGATCGACAGCCTTCTATCCTCCAAGGCACGCGCTGCTTATGCCTACAGGCTTATCGCTATGTCGGAGTGTATCTCGATGGGAATCGAGTCGGACTATTCCGAAAGGAAAATCGAGAGCGAACGTTGCATGGCAAAGCGGCTAACGGACGAATACGAGGACGTTGTGGATTCCGTTGAGGCCAATTTGCTTGACAGGATTACTCAGATTGAGGGGTCGCCGCTCCTTATTGCCGGCCTCGAGGACGATGCATATGTGGCCCTGAATCCCATTGATGGAGCCATTCACGAGGCTGGTAGACAAATCAATAGGCTGAATCCCCTTTGCATGATGGAAGCTGCGAAAGATGACCTTTCAAAGAGGAAGACGATGCTTCAGGGCAAGCTGACAGCTGTGGATGAGGTGAAGCGAACTGCGGATGCTTACGCAGGGCAACTTGACGATCTCGACTTTGCTTTCAATAAGGCTAATGCGCTACTTGTCAACAACGGCCAGGTTAGAGCCATCTGCATGCGTGACAAAGGTACAGAGGATCAGGACAATGAGCATCTACAGAATGCAAAGCCCTAAGCAACCATGGGCTTGAGCCCTCATGTCGTGCAGGAGCCCTGACGATGATCTTTGCCGAGGGCTTGCATTGTTGCGTGACATGCTACAAAGCAAGATTGGATTCGGATCCGGTGATATGTACCAGTGGTCATCTCGGTTCTCTGGCTAGCAGGATGCCTGTTCATCAGCATTGCCTGTTGCTGGGTGGAAGATGTGACTTACGTACGGAACTCGAGCTGCGGAGAATAGCTCCTTTTATTAAAATGGGTTCGCTCAACTGGGCAAATGCAATTGCCTATTAAGAAAGAGAGCTATTCTCCGCGGAGGCATAGCGTGTGAGTCGACGAGTTGTCGCGATGGCACATATTTCCCGTTTGGGTAGGACTGGCACACGGAGGTTCCGGGCGCTCATTTCGTTGATTCACCCGGTTGCGGTGACCCGGTGCATAAAAATTGCGGTTGACGGCCCATTTTCGGCAAACCGACGAGTACGAAGGCGCTAACTTTTTGCGGAACCGCAGGTAGAAAAATGGCACCTGCGGGGTGATACTAAGCGGAACCCCCTAAACGTACCGTCAACCGCAATTTCTGTGCAAAGGTCTCCCGACTTGACGATGCCGGCCGCCCAAAGCCTCTCTATTTGGCGTGGCGTCATAGCTCGAACAGTCTTGGCGTGCGTTTCTATTACCCAGGGGCATGGCATCGCATTGCCAAAGCGCATGACAGGACTCAATGCTCGGCGCCTGGCCATTTTGGACGGGTCCTTGCGGTACTGGCCTGCCCCTCAGCGAAACACGGTAACATTCGCTTCGTAGAATTCTGTTCGATAAATAGGACCTGCCATGACCACCCAGGAGAAGGAGCTCGGCAAGGACAGCGTCGAGCGCACGCTCTGCATACCGCTGTGGTGCCGCGCGCTCGCGGTGGACAAGCTGCCGCAGATTCTGCCCGACCACGACGCCGCGCGCATCCTGCGCGAGATGGGCCAAACCAAGCCGCCCACGGTCTTCTACCGTATGGAATGCGCCTGCCTGGCAGGGGCAATTCGCCAGTACGACTTCTCGTGCGAGATGTCGGGGTATCTCTCAACTCATCCCAACGCGACGGTGGTCGAGATGGGCGCGGGCCTCTCCTGCCTCCGCCGGCAGATGGGCAACACCCATAACGCCTGGGTCAACCTCGACCTCCCGGACGTCATTGCCTGCCGAGAGAAGTACATCGAGCCCGGCGCGCGCGAGCAGAACATTGCCTGCGACCTCACGGACCACAGCTGGTTTGAGAGGATCCCGTTCGACCCCGCCCACGGAGCCGTCTTCTACGCGGCCGGCGTGTTTCACTACTTCCAGCCCGAGGAGGTCAGGTCCCTTGTGGTGGACATGGCCGAGCGCTTCCCCGGCGCCATGCTCGCTTTCGACACCATAAGCGACAAGGAGCTCAGACAGGGCAACGGCCAGGTAAGCAACACGGGCAACGACACGCGCATGGGGTTCTACCTAAACGACGCGCCCCGCGTGCTGCCCACCTGGTCGGACCGCCTGGTGAACACGGTGCAGCGTAGCTACCTCGAGGGCTATCCCGTGGAGGGCGTGCGCTACAACCCCATCACCAGGCTCTACATTCGCTCTAAGCGCGACAAGTTCTTCATGGTGCATACGGAGTTTCGCGGCGAGTAGAGCAGCCTCCGTCTCCCGGCGACATTCCGCACGCCCGCGCGCTACAATCCCCTCAAGCAACAAGCGGATGGGATTCCGGCGGCCCTCGGCCGAGCATGTGGCACCCCCCATCGCCTTTACAACGTCCCGGTGCACGCTGGGCGTTGGCTGGGCGCACGGGCGCCCAGTTGGTCTCTTTGGACGAGAGGAACTGGAATGGGAACGCTGCTCGTAAAGAACGCCGACACCATTGTCACCTGCGACGACGCCGATAGCGTGTTCACCCACGCGGACCTCCTCGCAAAAGACGGGGTCATCACCTACGTTGGGCCCACCGGCGCAACCGCGAGCGCGGCCCCCGCACCCGCTGCGGCCGACGAGGGCATCGACGCGCGCGGCAAGGTCGTCTACCCCGGCCTCGTGAACACGCACCACCACTTCTACCAGATCTTCACCCGCAACTACCCCGAGGTCCAGAGCCTCGAGCTGTTCCCCTGGCTCACCACGCTCTACGAGTACTGGAAGAACATCGACCCCGAGGTCATGCGCTATGCCACGTACTCCGCCCTCGGCGAGCTGGTTAAGGGCGGCTGCACCACCTGCTTCGACCACCACTACGTATTCCCCAACGGGGTGGACGGCCTCATGGAGGCGGAGTTCGACGCCGCCTCGCAGATAGGCGCGCGTATGATCGTCTCGCGCGGGTCCATGTCGCTGAGCAAGAAGGACGGCGGCCTGCCGCCAGACTCGGTGGTCCAGAGCGTGGACGCCATTCTCGCCGACTCGCAGTGCGCGGTCGAGAAGTTCCACGACCCGACGTCCTTCTCGATGCGGCAGGTGGTGCTGGCGCCGTGCTCGCCGTTCTCCGTCACCAAGGATTTGCTGGTAGAGTCCGCCAAACTGGGGCGCTCGCTGGGCGTGCGCCTGCACACTCACCTGTGCGAGACCCTCGACGAGGAGCGCTTTACCATCGAGGCCACGGGCATGCGCCCGCTGGCGTACATGGAGTCCGTTGGCTGGATGGGCCCCGACGTGTGGTTTGCGCACGGCATCCACTTTAACGACGACGAGTTGCGCGTCCTTGCACAGACGGGCACCGGCGTTGCGCACTGCCCCATCTCCAACATGAAGCTCTCCTCGGGCATCGCGCGCGTGGGCGAGATGCTCAAGCTGGGGATTCCCGTGGGGCTGGGCGTCGACGGCTCGGCGAGCAACGACGGCTCCAGCCTCCTTGAGGAGATGCGCGTGGGCTTCCTTCTCCATCGGCTCAACGAGAGCTACGATGCACTCACGGGCTACGACCTGCTCAAGATTGCCACGCGCGGGGGAGCGCGGGTCTTTGGCCGCCCGGAGATCGGGCAGCTGGCCTGCGGCAAGGCGGCGGACCTCTTCATGATCGACGCCAACCGGCTGGAGCTCACGGGCGCTATGAAGGACCCCACGTCCGTGCTTGCCGTGGTGGGTTGGCGCGGGCCGGTGGACCGAACCATCGTTGCGGGCAAGACCGTGATGGAGGACGGCCATCTCCTAGGGAAACGATGATTAATGCGGTCAGGCGGAGCCGCATCATCCGGACCGCCG
>ERZ791623.429-NODE-429-length-26078-cov-3.490873_pt1 | contig 26078 bp, 15 predicted proteins | sample MGYA00510268_ERZ791623 | MGnify/ENA primary metagenome ERZ791623 (study PRJEB30046, sample SAMN00715216) | human gut metagenome | study: EMG produced TPA metagenomics assembly of the A metagenome-wide association study of gut microbiota in type 2...
GAAGATGCCAGCATATCCGCTGTATGCTCCTCATCGATTCTTGCACTTTCTGCCGGGAATCCCATATCCAGAACGACCGTAAAATACTTCTGCTTGACGAAGGTTGCAATATCCGCATCACGTTTCACGATCATGGCAAGTGTCGGTGTTTGTACTCTGCCTGTATTCAGATGGGCGTTGTATCGCACCGAAAACAGCCTTGAACCATTCATGCCGACCAGCCAGTCCGCTTTCGCGCGGATCTCGGCAGCATGGGCGAGACCGTCGTACGCGCTTTCGGGTTTCATCGTGTCGAATGCCTGGCGGATCGCTTCCTCCTCCAACGAGGCGACCCAGAGCCGTTTCGTCGGCTTGTGGATGTTGGCGTAGGAGGTGATGCGGCGGAATATGGCCTCGCCCTCACGGTCGGGGTCGCACGCGTTGACCAGTTCGGTCACCCTGTCGGAGCGGATCAGGCCGGCGAGGGAACGGTAGCGTTGCGTCGCGCCCTTCGCTCCGCTCAACTCCCAACGCCATGTCTTCGGGTCGATCGGCAGGGATTCCATGGACCATTTGCGTTCTGACCATGGCATGTCCGAATACGCTTCCGGGTCGGCCAGTTCCACGAGATGGCCCTGCGCCCAGGAGATGAGGGCGCCTCCCGCCGACACGTAGCCGTCACCCTGCCCGATATTGCCCAATGCCTGCGCGATGGCGAAAGCCACGGAACGTTTCTCGGCGATTACAAGACGCAATTCCAAATCCCTTCCAATAACGGTCGTCCAATCCACGTGGGGGTCATCCGATATCGGTTTTCACCCGCGAAAAAAAATATCGGCGGCGAAAAAACCGGGGGCACGTGAACGGGAGGAAGACGTGAACACGCCAGCTGGAAAGGAAACGAATATGACAAAACCGACCTTGGAACAGATGTACGCGTGGCGGAAGGACATGACCGAACGTCTGTCGGCTCCCGCCCGCCTCAACGCGATCTAACAGCCGATCGGAATCGGCGAGCAATGCTACCAGCTCGGAGAGGACGCGAAATTCCGCTGGGTGACCGAAGAACAGTTCGACGCCATACTTCCCCCGGGAATCGAACACGACCGGTACGTCGCCATGACGAACACTTTCGACTCCGACGGAACGGTCGAAGAATGGGCGGAGAACTGGGACAGTCCCTCATATTGGGCGCGGGCCGCCGAAGACGCGTTGGACGACGGGCAGGCCGAAGGCGCATATTGGACCACACGCGACGAGGATCCCGACGTCGCGGCCGCGGCACGCGCCCTCGCGGCATCGCAGATCGCCCTTGAACTGGACGCCGATAATCTCATCGAACGCACGCCGGAGAACATCGGACTGCTGCACGACATCGTCGAGACCGTCCATGACATGGACCCGGAAAGCGACCTCGGATACTACCGCGCCTACCCGTCCGAAACCGCCCGCGAAACCGTCGGAGAGCATCTCACCGATGGCGAGATCGCGGAGAAAACCATGTACGGCGGATGGAACCCCGACAGGGACCGGTATCTGAGGGTCAACAAGGACGGCGACTGGGTCGGCATGGACCAGACCACCGCGGACCGGCTCGTATGGGACAACCGTACGCCGATCCTGGAAAGCGTCGGCGCATACGCGGACGACATGCCGGCCGACCTCACTGACCGCGTCTGCGTAATGGACGAACGATCCTCCGCCGCACGCGTGAAAGCGCCGGACCCGTGGACCGGCGTCGACTTGGACGCCTTGTTCCAAGCCAGCGGGCCGACCATTCCCGATCCGGATCCCGGCATCGACCCGAACTCCGGCAACGGTCCCATGGGTCCCGGAATCGGAATGTGAGAACCAACCATGTCATCCATCGATATGGAACGGTTCCGCGAGGACATCAACCGGTATCGGAACAAAACCGGCATGCCTTGGGCCGCATTGGCCGAAAAAGCAGGCGTGAGCCCGGCGATGTTCACCCGCATCAAAAAAGGCTCAGCCGTCACCCTCGAGGCATTCGCGCAACTGTGCTCCTCATTCCAACTCAATCCCATCGACTACATGCCGGAACTCCAAACAAAACCAACGAAGGAACAACCAATGGAAGACGTGAAAAGACTCAGCATCGACGGCAAGGACTTCACCATCGAGGACGTGGAACTGCGGTCCGGCCCGGCCTGGGCGAACGGTCCGAGACGCGCCGACGCGGAACTGCCCGACGGGCAGGTCCTCGGCAGCATCGTGGTATCGGACGGCGAATGGCTCTGGCGTCTCGCCGGAGAGAAATGGAACCATACGGAACCGGCCGAAGGCCCCATCGCCGAATACATCGGCCATGAACCGAACCGCCTCTCGGCCATCAGAAGCCTATTGCAGGCCATCGAGGACCGGTATTCCACCACGGCGGCCGACGACCCATGGGCATCCATGCCGGACGCTCACTCCACCACCACCATGCCGGATGCCGTCAGCCAGACCCAACCGGCACAGGTCGGGGATCCCTGGGCTTCGGCCTTCCCAGACGCGAACGCCCTGCCCGACCCGGATCCAGGCATCGACCAAGGCGCCATGCCAGCCACCGGACCCGGGATCGGAATGTGAAAGGAGACGGACATCATGCGTGACGACAAGACCGGAACGGACGAGGAACTGAACACACCCGACACGGCGAGAACCATTCCAACACGAAGGAGGAAGGAACCCGAGCCTCCGGCGACGGACGAGTGGCGTCCACCCGCATCGCTGAACCCCTGGGCGCGCGCGTTCGACGGCGACAGCCTGCCGGACGAACCGTACATGGGAAGCAACAAAAAACCGAAACAACTCTCCAACATGCTCCCGTACCCGAATCCGGCATCGGCCGACACGGCGGACGACAAGCCACGCCCCACATTGGAAGGCATGCGGTGAGCCGAATGGAAGGAACAGCCACAATGATCGACGAAAACACCAGCCGGCAGGTCGAAGAACTCTACCGCTCCGACGATTGGGCCGAACTGCGTTGGGCACGCGAACATTCCACCCCACAGCAGATCGCACGGCATCTGCTCGACCCGCAATGGCGGAACCGCGACTACAACGCGTTGGACGAACTCGTGGAAATGACCCACGATGCGGACCTTTCCAGCCTCGACGAGGACGATCTGGAAACCCTCGCGGCCAGCGGACTGCCGGAACTCCGACAGGCGATCATCCGCTATGCCGGCACGCCGGCACGTCTGCTCGAGGACATGGCCCGCACCGAAAGCAACACGAGACTGCTGCAGATGCTCGTCGAATCAGGCAAACTCAGCCAGAACGCCATCGACCTGTGCTGCTGGAACCAGACGGACAGCCGACTGGCGGCAAGCATGCTGCCGAAAGCCTCGGACGACCTGCTCCACCGTCTCAGCGGCCGCGACTGGTGGCCATCCAGGAAGAACGCCGTCGAATCCGGCAGGCTCGACCGCAAGGACCTGGACGACATGATCAAAACGGAGAACCACCCGGACGTGGTCTCCGCCCTGATCGGCACAGGCGAATTCGACATGGACAGCGAAGCCGAAGCCATCAGACGGGTCATCACCTCACCCGGGCTTCTCACGACATACACCAATCCGATGAACCGCAGATACAGCCTCGACCAGTCCCGGCAGGAAGTCGTCCGACAGGCCGCGAGAACCATGCTGGAGCACGCTCCCGTGGGAATGATCCTCAGCATGCCCGACGACGATGATGAGAACTGGCGCACGCTCATCGACACGGCGGCGACGGAATACGCCGGGGAACTCGGCAAGGACATGCTTGGCCTCATCGCCCAGTCGGAAGGCAACACCCAGGCACGGACCATCCTCGCCGGACGGGGATTTCCGAAAGCCGCGGCATCCAACGCGGAACGGACCCTGGCGGCATCTCCCGGAGCGGACGGAACCTACGGGTTCAACCTGCGGCTGCTCGGACGCCTCAAGGACGACGTCGACTATTTCCTCGGCCCATCACATGCGGATAAATACCTATGGGCCGGCAGCGTGGACGCACAGATCGCGAAACTCCGCGAGATCGACGGGACAATCAGGCCGGAAGACCGTCCCGAATGGTTCACCACGGAGTGGATCGACCAGGCCGAACGGGAGATGAAAGCCCCGTCCGACAATACGGGAACAGCCCTTGACGCCGCATTGTCAGGCCAATACGCGGCGTTCGAGAATGCGGTCATCGGCTACATCGACGCGCACGACACGGACGCGGGAACCAGCGAGAACGGCGCGAGCCAGTTCGCCGGATACGAGGTGGCCGCACGCGACGCGAACGGAACGCCCATGGCCTACCGGCTCGACTGGTTCGACGATGAAGGCATGGTCCACGAGGGGCCGGAGGCCACGGAAACGGAACTCAGGAGTCTCCACGAAGGCATCTTCGACAGTCCGGACTCATGGGACTCCTTCAACACGGCGACGGACACGCCCGATACGACCGCCGCCGATACTTCCGGAACGGCCGGCACGAAGCCCGGACATGAGACGGGCCACGGTCCGCAGATCGTCTTCACGTCACTGGCCGGCGGACATGGCATGCCGGAAGGAACGGTGGAACTGCTGTCCGACGACGCCGCCCGACAGGTCTCGGACATCCTCGACGCCGGAGGAACCAGTGGAGGACGGCCGGAACGGGCAGCCGGACAAGACCGGGAACGACGCCGCGAGAACATCGACAGACTGCTGGACGTACTGCCCGTCACCATGGTCACGAAAGACGGAAACCACCAGGTGACGGCCGAAGAGGTCATGGCCATGGCCGACCGGACGGAACATGCCGCGGACATGGCCGAGGAGCCGGAGACGGCCGCCGCATCATCCACGGATACGCCGGCGGAACCATTCGACTGGAACGGCGTGGATGGTCTCGAATCCGGCATCCGGGACTGGTACTCCCACGAATTCCCGGACGATCCGGAAGGAGGCCGCATCGACCCGCGGACCACGTTCCGCGAGGCCGTCGAATCGTTCCCCATGGGAGACGGCCACGATTTCTACGCGGTCACCGGAGCGGTGGACTCCATCGTGCGCGAACGCGTGTTCGAGGAACTGTCCAAGCGGCTCGACTGCGGATACGGGACGGTCTACGACGCATGGCTCCACCATACGGGCCTCGACCCGGACCTTTTGGGCACGAAAAGCACGCGCATGCGCCACGACATCGAGGATATGCTCGGCGCCGGATCGTACGCCACGGTGGACGCCATCGCCGACCATATGGCCGCGGACCGGCATCTGAGGTCCATCATCCGCGAGGCAGACAGATCGACTGCCATCGGCAGCCGTGATTTCGAAAAGGGCCTCGGATCCGCCGTCGCCGACCATCCGCGAATCGGACGTCTTATGGACGACGACCGTTTCAAGGACCTCATCTACGACATGGTCCACGACGGACGCAGATTCTCCACGCCAGTACAGGACGATGCCATCGTATCCGGCGCGGACGCCCCCGCGGCCGAAGCGGGGACACAATCCGAAGCCGGGGAGGGGAGAGACCTGCCCGACAGCGGCGACGGGCTGGCGTCGGAGAACGTCGCGGAAGCTCCGGAACCGGTGGTCGCGGCCACCATCGAAGCGGAACAACTCGCCTTCGATTTCGACGACATGCCGTCCGGACTTGACTCCCGGCAGAATCGGGGGGAAAATTATAGCCAAACGAAATTAGGCACGGTGTCTAATTCGGGCTCTTCCCATGAAACGGAAGAAAACGATGCGAGGAAGGAGACGACCCGAAATGACGGTCAAATACTGCCCGTACCAGGGAATCAAGAAGATGAGGTACCTGTTCATGGCGGAGCATCTGCCGGAACAGCTCAAGGAACTCAAGAGGCAGGGGATGCCGGCGTTGGACGCCTACATGGACCAGGTCCAGAAGGACTACGGCCGGACGATCACCGAGTACGTCAACCATTGGGACAAGACGCACCAGCACCTCAAGCAGCCGGGCAACTGGGATCCGTGGTTCAAGGGACTCAAGATGGCGGAGCATCAGGCCGAGGAGATCGCCATCAGGAACGTGATCGAAGCCCTCTGACCCACATCGACCGCGGTCTGCTCGACCCGGACCTGCAGGCCACGGGATCCAGTCTCGAACGGGCGCGTGCGAACGTGCGCGCCATCGAGGTGCTGCGCGACCTCGACGACAGCGGCCGCGAACCCACCGAGGACGACATCCGCGCCCTCGCCGCGTACGCGGGATGGGGCGGCGCCCAGAAGGCGTTCGAGGAGGATGGAGCCGATCCGGCATGGAGTGGGATCAACACGCGTCTGCGCGAACTGCTCACCGACGCCGAATACGCGGACGCGCGCAGCAGCACGCTCACCGCCTTCTACACGCCAAGGCCCGTCGCGGACGCGATGTGGCAGGCGCTCGGCAAGGCCGGTTTCGGCCGGGATCCGAAGCACCCGGACATGGTGCTGGAGCCGGGCTGCGGAACCGGCAACTTCATCCGCAGCACTCCGGACGGATCCTCCTACGCGTTCACCGGCATCGAAGTCGACCCGATCAGCGCCGGCATCGCACGCTACCTGTGCCCGGACGACGACATCATCAACAACAGGATGGAACGGACCGGCCTGCCCACGGACGCGTTCGACCTCGCGATAGGCAACGTGCCATACAGCGACGCGATCAGGATCGACGGCACCGTCATCCACGACTGGTTCATCCGGCACAGTCTCGACACGGTCCGCCCCGGCGGCCTCGTCGCCGTGCTCACCAGCCGGTACACGCTCGACAAGAACACGTCGAACATGCGCCGCGAACTCTCCCGCAGGGCCGAACTCGTCGCCGCATGCCGCCTGCCCAGGGAGACGTTCGGCAGACAGGCCGGCACCGAAGTGGTCTCCGACATCCTGATCCTGCGCAAGCGCGACGAGCCGTTGGCCGACACGGCCGCCGAATGGGAGGACACCACCGAATTCCGGGACGGCGTCACCGCCAACAGGCTGTTCGTCGACCATCCCGAATACGTCGCGGGAACCATGACCATCGGCTCGGGACCATTCGGCCCGCAGATCGACGTCACCGGAACCGGCGACATCGGCCGATTGGGCGAACACGTCGAACGCATCCTCACCAGCCAGCTCGAAGAGTACGGCATCGACCTGCACGACGGACTCGGCGAACGCGCCAACGAGCCGATCGTCGCTCCCGACAGGACCGTGCAAAAGGCCATGCGGTACACGGTCGACGGCAACGACCACATCTGGTACGGCGACATGGACGGACAGCTCGTTCCCGCGCACTCCCGCGTCAAAAAGGGCGGGGACGCGCGCATGGCCGCCATGCTGCGCCTACGCGACCGGACGGAACGCCTGCTCGCCATCGAACGCGACCCGGACTCCACCGACACCGCCGTGGACCAAGGCATCAGGGACCTCGACGAGGAGTACGACCGGTTCGTCGCATCCTACGGCAGGCTCAACTCCAAAGAGAACCTGCGCGTGTTCGACCCGAACAACTCCGATCCGAGCCTCAACCAGCTCTACAGTTTGGAGAAGATCGGCCCCAACGGGTTCGAAGCCAAAGGAGACATGCTTTCCAAGAGGGTCGTCACGCCGGTGCCTCCGATGCCCGAACACGTGGATGAACCCGTCGACGCGATGGCCGTCAGCCTCGACCGTGTGGGACATGTGGATCTCGACCTCATCGGACGACTGCTCGACACCCGGGACGACATCGAAACCATTGAAAAACTCGGCGACCTCATCGTTATGGATCCGGACACCGGGATGCCGTTGCCCGCGGACGAATACCTGTCCGGCGACGTGGGAGGAAAACTCGACCACGTCGACGGACTGCTCCGGGACCTGGTCGACCAGCCCGAACATGCGCGCGTGAGGGAATGGCTCGCCGACAACGGGCTCGAGGACGTGGCACCGCCCGTGTCCGTCGAACGATGCCGGACGGAACTCACCCAAACCGGGGCATGGCAGAGCGCCACCGACCCGATCCACGCGAACAAGTCCGTGGTCGAAGCCCCCTGGTTCTCCAACGTGCTCAAAGAACACGGACACGGCCAGCAGAGGGCCTTCGCCGCCATGTTCCTGGATGGCTGCAAGCCCGGCGTGGAACTGCTCGGGAAAAACTGGAACGCGCAACAACCCACGGGCAACGACCTGTTCGACACGGTCTTCGACAACGGCTGGTCAAGCGATGACGAAGGAGCGTCCAACAGTGCCATGCGCATGCTGTACAAGGCCGTTTCGGCCGATCCCGAGGCCATCGACGACAAGGTCATCGCCACGATCCTCAACGCCGGCAGCCTCAAACGAGGCCCGGCATGCGACGCGTTGAGAAAAATCACCGATCCAAGCCTGTGGGAGGTGGAGGACCACGGCTACTACAAGGAAACCAAGTGCGATTTCCTCGCCTTGGCCAAGGACCTGCGCGCCCATCCGGAAACCTGCGAATACCTGTACGCGATGGACGTGGACCGGCTGGACCATCCGACCATCGAGAAACGGTACGGACGCTACAATTCATGGGACCAGAAGACGTTCAAACCATTGGACGAGATGGTCGACATGGAAGGCCTGGAACAGTGGAGAAGCCGCCGGAACGCATGGATGGACTCCCATCCGGCCGAACCTGCGGACACGGACCGTCTCAAGAGCCTGCAATCCCTGCGCGGACGACTCGCGCGATCGCTGCCCGCGCGACTCACCCACGACGACATCACCGCGAAACTCGGCTCGGCGTGGATCCCGACCGGAGTGATCCGCGACTTCATGATCGACACATTCGACCTCGGCCAACAGCCCAACATCACCGACGGCGGCATGCGGAGCCTTACGGTCAGCCATGACGAGACGACCGGCAACTGGCAGGTCAACGCGTCGCTCGGATCGAAACTCGACGAGGAAACCATCCGGAAATACGGTCTGGGCACCGGAGCGGGACGCAACCCGTTCGAGGTCGTGTCCGGAGCGCTCAACGCGACCACCAGCAACCTCACCAAACCCGACCCGAACGACCCGACCGGGAAGAGAAGGATCCGCGACCCGCAGGCCACCGCGCTGCTGTACCAGAAGCGCCACACCGTCGAACAGGCGTTCGCGGAATGGGTGTGGACCGACCCGGACCGCACCCGCATGCTGGAGAACGTGTACAACGAACGGTTCAACCGCATCCACCCGCGCGAATACGACGGCTCCTATCTCACATTCCCCGGCATCAGCGCCGACATCGACCTGTATCCTCACCAGCGCAAGGCCGTCGCGAGGATCCTGCAATCCGAGGAGGGCACACTCGTCGCGCACGTCGTGGGAGCGGGCAAGACCTTCACCGGCGTGGCCGCCTGCCACGAGGCGAAACGACTCGGCCGGGCCACCAAGCCGATGATCGTCGTACCGAACCATCTGACCGAACAATGGGCGAAGGACTATCTGACGCTCTACCCGGACGCGAACATCCTGTCCATGACGGAGGCCGACGGCACCGGCAAGGGCGCGGCACGCTTCTGGGCCAAAGTCGCCGCCGGCGACTGGGACGCGGTCATCGTCCGGCAGGACACGTTCCAACGCATGCACGTCAGTCCAGAACGCCGTGAGAAGTATTTCGAACGGCGTAAGGCGGAGATGCTCGACAGCATCGAGACCGCGAAGTCGGACGGCAACGACTTCTCCGCGAAGAAGCTGAAGGACGAGATCGGCAAAATGGAGAAGAACCTCGGCAAAACCGTCAAACAGGCCGAGAAGGACCGCATGCGCGTCGACGGCAAACTCCAGGCGCTGCGCGACAGCGGGGAAAGCAAGGAGTGGATCGACTTCGAGGACCTCGGCGTGGACATGCTGTTCGTCGACGAAGCCCACCAATACAAGAACCTCGCCATCGCCACCACGATCAGCGTGCCCGGCGTGGACGTCGCGGCCGCGCAGAAATGCGAGGACCTGTTCGACAAGTGCGAGTACCTGCGCGAGGCAGGACATGGAAGCAACATCGTGTTCGCGACCGGCACGCCGGTATCCAATTCCATGGCCGAGTTGTACAACATGCAACGCTACCTCGCTCCCGACCTGCTCAAGGCGCAGGGCGTGGAGGCGTTCACCAGCTGGGCAAACACGTCCGGCAGCATCGTCGAAAGCGTCGAAGTCAAGCCGGAAGGCAGCGGATACCAGATCAAGCAACGGTTCGCGAAATTCCATAACCTTCCCGAGCTGATGAGCACGTTCCACGACTACGCGGACCTGCTGACCGCCGACCAGCTCGACCTCGACGTGCCGGACTGCGAGGTGGTGTCCGTCGCGGTCGAAGCCACCGAAGCGCAGAAACAGGCCGTCGACGCGCTGGTGGAACGGGCCGAACTGGTGCGCGACGGAGCCGTTGACCCGTCGGACGACAACATGCTCAACATCACGAACGACGGCAGGAAAGTCAGTCTCGATCCGAAACTGCTCGACGTGTCCGATCCGGACATCCAGCCCATGGAAGGCGGCAAGGTGCAGGTCTGCGCCGAGAAGATCCACGAGATCTGGCGGGAGCATGCCGAGGAGAAGGCCACACAGCTCGTGTTCTGCGACTCGTCGACCACGGCGTCCGGCAAGTGGAACATCCAATCCGATCTGAAACGACGGCTCGTCGACCTGGGAATTCCGGAAGACGAGATCATGTTCGCCGCGCAGGAAAAGGATCCACAGAAGAAACAGGCCCTGTTCGAAAAGGTCCGCAAAGGCGAGGTGCGCGTGCTCATCGGTTCGACCGGCACCCTGGGCACCGGTACGAACGTGCAGGACAGGCTCTTCGCCATCCACGACCTCGACTGCCCTTGGAAGCCCGCCGAACTCGAACAACGCCAGGGCCGAGTCCGCCGGCAGGGCAACATGTTCGACAACGTGCAGGACTACCGGTACGTCACCGTCGGCACATTCGACAGCTACATGTTCCAGACGGTCGAGCGCAAGGCCCGGTTCATCAGCCAGATCATGAGCTCCGGCTCACCGTCACGCGAAGCGTCCGACGTGGACGCCACGGTGCTCAGCCTCGCAGACATGAAGGCCATCGCCACAGGAGACCCGAACATCGCCAAACGTATGGAACTCGAGAACCAGCTCACCCAGATGAAACTGCTCAAACGCGCCCACGCCGACCAGCAGAGATCAATCCGGTTCAAGATCGACATGCAACTGCAGCCGACCGTGGACAATCTCGAAAGACTCCACGACGAGGCGTTGGACGACGAGCCGAAATTCCGCGAAGCCGTCGAGATCCGCGGCCAGCATCTCACCCGGGGAATATGCGGCCTCGATCTTGGCAACGGCCCGATCGCGGACCGCAGACAGGCCATCCACGACCTCGTCGGCATCGCGCGCGGGCTCGACCGCGGCGAAACGCGGGAAGTGGGCGAATACTGCGGTCTGACCGTCATGGTCGCTTCACGGAACATGGCCGTCAACGGCCTCAACGTGTTCCGCCCGTTCGTGGGATTGAAAGGCGAGCATGAGCATTGGGCCGGCACCAGCGCGCCGGACATCAACAACAGCGCCGACAGCGTCATCAGACAGCTCGACCGAATCATCTCCAACAACACCAACACCGCGCAAAGCCTCGGCGTCAAACTCGGCAATGCGAAAGCCAGCCTGGAAAGCGCGTGGAACGCGTTGAACCAGCCATGGGAAGGCCAGAAGGAGTACGACGACCTCACCGACCAGATCGCAAAAATGAACCTGGAAATCAAACACGGAAAGGGCCCGACGCCGGCCGAAGAGGACGGACAGGCCGATCTCGCCGAAGCCTCGTTCCACTCCGACGAGTCGCAGGAACCCCAGGTCGTGCGCGCGGCCGTGGAATCCGGCCCATCCGGGTCGGACTCTTTCCCCGCGACAGTGGAGACGACCGATGTTCCGATGCCCGATCCATGCGTCGATCCGTGCAACGGTGGCACAGGCATGTCGGGACTGTGCATGTGACGTCCGCCCGGGCGACATCCAGAGAAGAAGGACCGGAAAAGGGAACCAATCCCTTCCGGTTCTTTTCCGATATCGGCATGCCCGCACGTGAACCGGATGGAACGAACAGAAAGGTATTTCCATCCAAAATGGCCGAAGCCGAGGAAATCCGATCACGGATAGAAACCATCAAAGACTTATCCGACCGTCTGGCCGAACAAGACCGGACGATCAAGGACCTGGAAGAGGAAATGCGGTCGGAGACGCCGGAACATCCATGGTCCTTCATGAAGATGCGCAGGCATAACCGGCTGCATACGGAAATCGAAGACGAACAAACGTCGATGTCGCGCGACAGATACGATCTGAACCGTCTCACGGAACGGCTGTTCGAAGACGTTAACATCATCGCCGACAAGGCAACCTCCACCAACTCCCTGGAACTGATCCTCGACCTGGTCGAACAATCCCTGGACACCGATCCGAATTACAGGGAAAACGTCAGGAAACAAGCCGGAGTGACCGATGGGATGTCATACATGCGTCTCGTTCCACAAGACAATCCCAAAGGCATGCTGCCACCCACCCCATGGGGCAGGGACGCCGCCGAGGAGGCATACCGGCAGCATCAGGTACGGCAGATCGACCCACGGTTGAGGCTGTTGCGCACGCTCGCCACGGGAAGCTGCAAGGACCATGACACCCTGGAAACGAGCGACTATCTCGCCCTGATGGATTTCAACGTGGGAGACCAGGTGACCATGGGACCGGGCTTGTCCACGACGGTCACCACCCCGCATTGGCTCGGAGGCGGGGGAATCCTGTTCATCATCGAGGGCGCCTCCCAAGGAGTGCCAATGGTCGGCAGCAGGGGAGATGTGCCCAACGAAAGCGAGGTGTTCCTCCCGGACCTACTGCACTGCACCGTTTTGGAAGAAACGACGGACGGCACCTATCTGGGCAAGACCCAAGAGATCCAGGCCCGCGTGTTCACGGACACCGACCAGCTGCGTCATGAGGAAAGCATGCACATGGCCGAGAAACAGTACACCGCGCAAACCAACAGTGTGCTCATCCAACAGCAGATGCTCGCCAACCAGCAGGCACAAGCCGCACAGCCGGCCTCGGTTCAGACTCTGGCACAGGCCGAACAAACCCAGCCAAGCGAGTGATAGCTTGGAACGTGGTTTCTGACATGCGCCACGTTCCTAGAAAGCATCGGATCCATTCCGCTAAAAAATCTCGATTTACACTAAAGATAAACGACGATTGGTGTGGATGGATCCGTTTTTTATATCCACTACATCCTGCATCGTTGAAGGTAAATGTACTATGGAAGGCATTCTTGAGGGTGACGCCGTAGCTTACAGTTACAATGAAGTAATTTCCAACATATATGAAAGGAGCGGAAGCATGCCACGCAAATTGATCATGTGCGGGAACCATCCGGTCCTTGCGTTCGAATATGATCCCGAGTCCGGCCGCGCGTGTTCCTCGGGCGAGGTCCTCGACCCCATGCGACTGCCCTTGGAATTCACCACGCACGGCAAGAGCGCACTGTACGCCAAAAGAATCGACGAATGGTGGAAGTCCCGCGCTATTCCCTCCACGCGCGATGGTATCCGCCGTGTACTCGAATCGCTCGGCGCGGCGTCTACCGGAGAACTGCTCGACCGGACCTACGGGCTGAGCCTGTCGGACCAATACTGGGTCAGACACGAGGACGATCCAGTCGAATGGAAGGACATCAACTTCTTCGACAATCCCTTCGACGAGGCGTTGGGTGAGATCCTGCTCACCTCGTATTCGTCATCCCATGACATCAGCCTCAACGCTCCCGACGTATCCACTGGCGGCGATCTGCCCAAACGCTGGACGATCGACAAGGTCACCGGCAGCAGGCTGCTCGTCAAGTCGGGCCGCACGGGCCAAGAGCCCATGAACGAGGTCATCGCCTCGAAACTCTGCTCGAGACTGGGCGTCCCGTCCGTCCGATACTCCTTGGCTCGTAGCGGCAACCGTCTGGTATGCACTTGCGCGGACATGCTTTCCAACCATGAGGAACTGGTCTCCGCCTGGCAGGTGCTCCAATCCGTCAAAACCGTCAACGGCCTCAACACTCATGACCAGTGGATCCGCGCCGCCACCGGTTTCGGAGCCGACGGGCGGGCGGTGCGTGATGCCACTGACGATTGGCTCGTGATCGATTACCTCATGCGCAACACCGACCGGCATTACAACAACTTCGGTCTGATCCGTGACGTCGAAACCCTTGCGGTCCGTCCGGCCCCAATCTACGATACGGGCGCGAGCCTGTGGAGCGGCGAGCTCGATGTGGACGGCCGGGATTGGTTCGCCAAACCGTTCTACTCTGCGACCGGTCGGCCATCGGCCCTGCGGCAGCTCAAACTGGTGGAGGACTGGGGCCGGTTCGACCTAGATGTCCTATCGGATTGGCCGGACGAGGTGGCACACGAACTGTCGCGCATGCGTATGTTCGCGCCCGAGCGTCTCGACGCCATCAGGGAGCAACTCGCGAAGCGCGTCAAAATGATTAGCGGAATCAGAGATGGCAAGGCGTATCGTGTTCCTAGAGCGATACACGATACGACGAATCTTCCGGAACCGAATCCCGACGTTGATCCTGATGGAATTCATGGAATGGATGTACCTAATCTTGGAATATAGATTTTTATCTAAAAAAGACTTTCTCGACATGAGCAATGGTATCGACTAGTATGGAAGCACCGATCGGGGCACTGCAAACATGGCCAAGATCGGTGGGGTGGTCTCATTCCCATCCCCTGGCAAAGCGTCGGGCCGGTGTCTTCGGACACCGGCCTCTTGCATTCCGTGGTCGTACAGACAATAAAAAGTTTGACTCACGGTAAAACATGCGCTTAAGCGTTGCGTGGAGATGGCCACGTGACGCTTACTTTTATAGACATCCCGAAAACGTCCGTTTATGAAACGGATTCTTTTAACCTGAGAAATTTCGATTCACTGACGAAAAAACATGTTCCATAACCCATTTCATAATCAATGTTCCGTAAGACTAGCCAACCCACTGAGTAATTGGCACCATTGATGACAGAAAAGTTAAAACTAGTTGTCAGATTCAACTGTTCTGCGAGGCAATTGCAAAATGGGCGTCTCATCTACATGAGACATTTTTAGAACCAAATGCATCATCAATTTGGCACCAAATGCCATACCTGCGCACACCCATGCCCATAGTGGCCCATCATTGGCTCCTAAGCCAGTAAAGAAAGTGCCCGCTGGAATTGCGGCCGGTTCAATCACTTTTAATGCAAGGATAAATCTGCTGCTGTGGTATTCCACCGAAGCATTTCGCCGAATTCTCTCCATCAATTCCACTGCTTCGTCAAGCTCGTTCTTATATGTTTCCTCGACTTTTTTGTCATTCGGAGGAAAAAGTTCATGGATTCTTTGGAGTTGAAGGAATAAGCGATCCGCGCTATTAACTTGACCCTCAAAAGAGGGAGCAGTGGCCCAATCTTTTAGCTGCTCTAATGCCAAGACCGCCGCTGCTTGGGCAACTTCTTCTTCCCAATTGTTTCCATCAATTTTCTGTTTCTTGACCTCTCTTCCAGGAAGAGAAGTGTTACCAAGCCACTTCGTACCGCAATTGGCAATGACCTCATCCGTTGATACATCTGGTCCTGTTGCCACAGCAAATCCAAGGAAATGGACATAGAGGTGCGTCGACTGTTTCTCAAAACAGCATGATGAGTTCCTATCCTCGGTCAATTTCCATTTGCATTTTAATAGATGCTTCTTTGCTTCTTCGAGTGGATTGTTGTAGCTGCGAGGCCAAGCGCCAAGATTGAAGAAAAACGTTTGATTCCGATTAACATCAGCGTTATCAATCGTTGAGTCCATCCCATCGCCTTTCTTTTGAACTTTTGCTAGAAACAATAATAATGGGAGGGGGGTTACTATTTCGCGTAATTTCGGGAATAACTCTCAGATTTTTTGAGAATAACTGTTTTATCGGGAAGTTGTATGGAAAAAGGCGAAGAAGTTAGAGGGGAATAAGCTGGCAAAATTGACGAGGTTCCCGGAACGAAGCCATTGCTTACCGGAGATATGACTCTGTCTTTGGGGGAAGCTATCTCGGGTCATCCTTTGTTCAAACCAAGCCATTCTATACAGCACATCAACTAAGTTTCAAGCATTTGGCCGTGAATAGAACAATATGAGTAGATATATCAGACTATTACCATACGGAGACCGCATCCCAGGCAATACGTGATGCTATGGCGTGTGCTCCGCGATATTTTTACAACAGGCACACGCCATACTGATATTTATTTGAAAAATTCAAGCGTTTTGCCGTTTTGGCAGGATAACTATGTCGGTGACGATGACGATATAGTAGTTCTGCCCAGACATGTCATGCCATTCGCAGGGACGTCCGATGAATTCGACCGTCTCGCCGCCCTTCAACGATTCCAGTTCCTTGCGGATCCGACCAGTCGACGGCATGAGGGAGACGAAACGCGCCTCGTCGCCCTCGAACCAGCAGGCGCGGACGGTTTTGATGCGTCTACCCCCGGTGAGATTAAGCGTGGAACGTGGGCAGACGGGCGGAATCTTCACCCTGCCGATCTGCGGGCACACTCCGATGCCGCCGTTCCGTGGCAGTAGCGCTTTCCAAGAGCGGTTGTTCGTGGTGGACATGTTCCTACTCCTTGTCTTCCTTGAGGGTTCCCTGCGGCTGGCCGAACACTTTCTCCCGGTTCGTCGGATCGAGGTTGGTCGCGCAGCCGCTCATCGCCGTGGTCAGATTCTGCTGGGCTTTGGTCAAAGCGTCGTAATCATCCGACTTGGAGTCCACGAGTTGTCTTGCGGTCTCGTACGCGGCTTTGAGATCGCCGCAGCCTTGCGTGCCGGATAGGTCGTCCTGTTCGATGGTGGCGACCTCGCGCGCGGTGTTGTCCAATCCGGACGAGAGGTCGTCTCGTCTCGCCTCGATACCGGCCTGCATGGCTTGCGGATACCATTCGCGTGCGAGGCTGCGGATCGTGTCGATGTCCTTCTGCTGTCCGATCGCGTCGTACAGGTCCGTCGCTTCGGCGAGGTCCTGCCGGTTGTGCCGGTACAGCAGGTTGCCGAGCGTGTCGACGTTCGAGTTCTCCGGCGCGTTCAACAGGTCGCGCACGTCGTCGGCGATCTGTTCCGCGTCGCCGATGAACATGGATTGTGCCTGCTGTTGCAGGGTACCGGACGGTTTCGTCGTCTTCTTTTTCTTGTTCTGTTTGTGGGATCGTGTCTGCGCGGATTGGCTGGATTGCGGCGTGGACGTCGCGGACGTCTGCTGTTTCCATGGGTTGGCGACCAAGACCATGACGGTGATGGCGATGATGGCGATCGCGCACCAGACGGCCGCCTGCTTCTTCGATTCGGGCGTGGACGCCTGACGATGTTTGTTCTTTCCCATTGTTGTGCTCCTTTCCCGTTTGTCAGAGGCTTGAGTCGTTGCTCGGCAGACTGTTGTCGTTGGTTTCCGGTGGCACGTACCATCCGCCGGAGTTGCCGTTGGATGTTCCGCCATTGTTGTTGTTCGTGGTTCCTCCGCCGTTGCCTTGCGGCACGCTGGTGGAGCCTGAGCCGGAAGAGCGGCGGTACTGCGGCGTCGGCGCGGGCATCGTCTGCTGTTGCTGTTGCGGGGCTTGCTGTTGGGCTTGCGCCTGCGCTTCGGCCTGCCGTCTGGCTTCCTCGTCGGCTTTGGCTTTCGCGTCCAACGCCTGGGAGAGGTTCCCGCGCGCCTTGTCGAGCTTGGATGCCATGTCGTTCCACGTGTCGACGGTGGTTTTCGCATCGAGCTTGCGGGCCTGGCCGATCAGCTTGTCCAACGTGGCCTTCGCGGCGCGGGTCGCATCATCCGATGGTTTCGCGTCCGTCGACGCTTTCACGGCCTTGTCCAACGCGTCCCGGCATTTCCTCCTCGCGTCCATCAACGGCTTGGCTTTGACGAGCCGGTCGACCTTGCCGGCCAGTGTGCGGGTTCGTTTCGTGGCCTTGTCGGCCTTGGTGGAGAGCCGTTCGGACTCGCTGATGGACAGGCCGGCGCGTTCGGACCGGATGAGTTTACCGTTCGATGCGACGAGGTCACGTAGCGTGTCCACGTCCTTATCGTCCACGCCGGCCTTGTCGGCGTCGCCGACCGTGTTTTTCGCTTTGCCGTTACATGCGGCCAGTTGGCTCATGGACGCTTGCACACGCTCATAGGCGGTTTTCTCCTTGACGGCCGTCGAGTGGGAGCCCGCCAGGGCGAGGATGATGAGCAGCACGATGGCGGCGCCCGCGATGATCAGACCGCGTTTGACCCAGGTCATGGCCTTCGAGTCGCCGGAGGGCGAGTCGGGGTCGGCCACGTCCTCCAACACCTCTTCCGGAAGGATGGTCGTTTCGGATTCGGGTCCCGGTCCGATCACGGTGGTTTCGGCCGGACTCCCATCCGGCGTTTCCGGGTCGGGCGGTTCGATCACGGTGGTCGGAGCCTCCAATCCGGCCAGTGGGATGGACTCATCCGTTTGGGTCATGTCGGGCACGATGAGCATGGGCCGTTCAGGCTCATGCTCGGGCTTGGCCGGCGGTGGCGGGGGAGTGGGCTGTTCAGACTCGTGCTCGGTTGGAATGTTCTTCCGGCCGCGGCGTTTGCGTGGCTTGCGTTCCTGCCTGGCGGGCTTGTCGTCCTCCTGCGTGTCTTCCTGCAGGGAGTCGATCCATTCGAGATCGTCACGCAGCGAGTCCGACGGCGTCAACTGGTCGAACAGGCTGGGCTGTTCGCTGCTCATCGTCCGTCCTTTCCACGTTCGAACACGTCGTCGAGCTGGTCGAGCATACGGTCGCAATGGTCGAACACGTTGGCTGGATCACCGTCCACAAGCCGGTTCAACCGTTCGGTCAGATCGTCCTGCATGTCGATGGAGCATGGCTGGTAGGCGTCGTCGAACTGGCTGCTTCCGTATTCGCGGAGGATGCTCCGTCCCTGGTCGATCAGATCGGCGAGGGCGCGGCGGTCCTCGTCCGTCATGAGCATGGAGCGTTCCTGGTCGCGCGTGAGTCTGACGGCGGCCGTGACAGCACGGTCGAGCCGGTCACGGCTCGACCGTTCACGTGTCGTGTAGTCCAGGAGGGCGCGACGGATCCGTTCCTCGTCATTCCTCGCGGCGGCCAGATGCTCCGGCTTGTGGTCCATGGCATAGTTGCCGCGCAGGCCTTCCAAACCGGCGCGCCACTTGTCGACCTGGTCGGACAATGCCTTGTCGTCCCGATCATCCTCGTCATCGACGCGGGTGGGTGTCATCAGATCGCATACCGCGTCCAATCCCTCGGACGCGTTCGTGAACCGCCAGGACGGTCCGAAGCCGGGCTCTCCGGCCCAACCACCGTCGCGTTCGAACCAATGCCTGTACTCGTCGCATCGCGCCTGTTCGCGTTTGCGGTCGTCCGCCGTGGACAGGTGGTGCTTGTGGTCCGCGCTGGACGTGTCGGCCGAGGACAGGTATCCCTTGACGCGTTCCAACGACGAGTGGATCAATGATTGCAATGTCGGCGCGTACAGGCCGCCGTTCGGGCTCGCGACGATCATGTCCATGTAGCATTTGAGCGAGTAGACCTCCTGGACCACGTCGTCGTGGCGGATCCAACAGGATGGCAGGGTGCGCGCCCAATCCGTGTAATGCGTGGTGAGGAACCGGCCCATGCGTATGGTGTGCAGCATCATCAGATCGATGTCCATGCGCGTGGGAGAGCCGGTCAGGTCCAACGGGCGGGCCTCGACCATGGTGGCGAGGGAGTTCTGCGGGAGTTTGGCCCACAGGCCGGGACCATGCTCCGGCTCGTTGAGCGGGGCCATGGTGATCTGCGTGAGCAGCTGGTCCAGGTTGCGCGCCATGGAGGACGGCAGGTCCTTGCCGGTCAGCTCCTTGTATTTGCCGTTCACGGCGGCGGTCAACTGTTCATACGCGTGCTCGCATTGCTCCCTGACGGACAGTTCTCCACGCTGCCTGTTCACCATGTCGTCGAACATGGTCCTGACTTCCTCCTGGAAGTCGCGTTCCATGTCGTCGGTCCAGAACGACGGCCGTTCCAAACCGTCCGTCACGCCACCCGGGGTGGACGGCCCGTACTCCGGCTCGTCCCGTCCCGTGGAGTCGTCCATGACCGCATCCGGTTCCCCGGGCTTGTCGGCCTCGTCCGGCGGGGTGGATTCCGTCGGCGTGGACGCGGGGGAGACCATCTCGTCGAAGAACTTGTCCACGGCGTCGTCGCTCATGCGGTCGCTCCTTCCGTCTCATGCCATGCCTGGCCCGCGGAGGGACGCAGGTCCTCCAACCCCTCGCGCCACCAGTCGCGGTCGTGGAACATGATCATGTGCACCAGGGCGGGCGCCTGGCCCAATGGTTCCACGAGCGCGTAGCCGACGGGCCGGAGGGTCAGGTCCTGCTGGGTGACGGATTCCTCACGTTCGTGGCGAGTGGTCAGACCGCCCAACGGCCCCTGTCCCGGATTCCAGGAGGATTCGCGGCGGGTATGGTGGTGCGTGCCGATCTGGCTGATCCACCATTTCAACGTCTCGTCGTCGGACACGCCCTTGAGCATGATCCGATGGCAGTTCTCCCAGACGGTCTGCTCCACGGCCTTGCCGTACCCGTCCTTCTCGTCGGCCATCTGCTGGCGGGACTGTTCCACGATGATCAGCTGGTAGCCGTTGCCGCCGCCCTGGGTGATGGCGTTGCGCAGGGCGGGCCATTTCTCGATGTTCGACAGTTCGTCGAGCACGAACCGTGCAGGGGGCTCGATCTTGCCGCGCGAGCCGGAGGCCTTGTCGAACGCGAGGTCCTGGCATGCCTCCTGGAACGTGTCGAGCAGGAGGCTCACGAAGATGCCCGCGTTGCCGGCCACTCCGCCGTCACGGCGTGGCTTGGACAGCACGTACACGGTGTCGCCGCGCAGCACCATGCGTTTCGGGTCGATCAGTCGCGGGTCGGAGGGGCTCAGGTTCATGCGGGCCCTCACGTTCGGATCGGCGAGGATGCTGAACGCGTTCTTCACGCCGAACCATTCCGATCCTTTCTGGCGTGGATCGACGTGGGGCAGGGCGTTCAACGTCGCGGCCCAACGGTCCATCTCGCGTTCCGGCGTGTACTTGCGGATCAGGTCGGCGGCCTCCTGCGCGGCCTCCGGCGACAGGCTCCAACGGTAGCAGTCGTTGATGGTGCGGTCCGCGATGGCCGCCGCGTACAACATGGCCTGCACGTACATGGTGGCGCTCACGCCCCACTCCTGGTTGTTGGAGCCGCTTCCCATGCCGCCGATCGCGACCATGGTCTGCGCGCGGCGCATCGCGACGGCCGGATCGTCGCAACCCTGCAATGGCGTCCAACGCATGTTGTGCCGCGTGTCCGGATCGTTCTCCGCGACGCCTTCCGGGTCGAAGATGTGCGTGGTGCCCGCGCCACGGCCACCATACGACGCGCCGGTCACCCGATCCTTCACGCCGCATTCGCGCAGGTAGCGGGTCGTTTTGATGATGTCGCCTCGCGTGGAGGTCGCGAGCACGAAGCCCGGAGCCTCGACCACGCTGGGGATGACGACGCTGACGGTCTTGCCGGAACGGGTAGGACCCAACACGTAGATGTGCCGTTCGGAACCCAGCCACACCTCCATGTTCCACGAATCGCCCACATACCATGCCGCATGCCATGGGCGCGGACGAATGGCGCCCGGCTTGCGGTAACGGAAATCCTCAAGCATGCGCGGCAGGACGGACGGGACCACGTCACGGTTGACGGCGCGTGGACCGTAATCCGCGGCGATCTGACGCCAGGTGGCGACGCCGGGACGCGTGGACAGCCAGTCCGCGGCCCTTTCGCCGGAATCACGGTACGCGTCCCAGAAGATCCACAAAACCATGACCAGCATGAACGCGATGGCGAACACCGGCAGGGTGAGCAGCGTCCACGCGAGCATGCCGCCCTTGACGAGCAGGAACATGATCATGGAGAGGATCAGCGCGAACACGCACACCATCGCGCCGGCACGGACCACGAGATGGCTTTCCTCGTCGGACAGGCGTTCCAACAGATGCGTGTGCCGGCTCAGCCATACGCCCGTCTTGGACGATTCAAACCTTTTCCACACGTCCATGACCTTGCGACGGTTGTCCGCGTTCAGTTCCTCACGGTCATACGAGCCATCATTCCAATATCGGGCCATACCATTCCTCCTTCGCGATTGTTTTCCCTGGAAGGGCTTGTCTCACGACGCTTTTCGCAGGCTCGACGTGTCGAACACGTCCGCCCACATGGGTCCGGCGATGGGAAGGATCATGCGTGGATGCTCGTGTCCGATGCGCCAGATGCCGTAGCCTTGCGCCAGGCGTGGGATCTGGTCGAGTTCGTCCTCGCTCAGATCGGGGATGAGCCGGTTCAGCAGGGGGATGTTCTCGCCACCCTGGCGGTAGATGATCTTCGTCTCCATCAGATTCATCAGCTGTTCGACCTTGCCGCGCAGGCCGGAGCCGGCGGTGAACACCTGGGTCATGTCGGCAACGCCATGCACGATCAGCCATGTGGCGCACCCCCAGTGGCCCGCGGACCGTTGGCGCGTCTGCAACGAGTCGACCAATTGCGGGTTCGACAGCAGATCCCACGCCTCCTCGCATACGATGATGCGACGCAGCCCGTCACGCGCCTGCAACAGCCGGTCGATCCACGAGCTGACCGCCGCGGTGTACACGCGTTTCAACGTGGGATCCTGGAACACGGGACCGGACGTGTCGAACACAATGATCGGCGCGGCCGGATCCAACGTGATGGTCGACTCCTTGTCGAACATGCCGCTCATCGTGCCGCCCTCGACCATGGGGGAGAACACGCGTGCCGCCTCGCTGGCCTTCTCGCGAGCGAGATCGCGGTAATGTTCGAAACCGTGGATGTTCTTGTACACGCCATCGACCCAATCCCAGTCGGACAGGAGGGCCACGGCCGACTCCAACGTCATCGGCCCCGTACCGTAACTGGCTATCAGCTGGTCGATCAGGGAGAGCATGTCCTTGTCCAACGGGAACGGACGGTCGGGTTCCTTCACGGCCTCGGCCAACGCCATCATGGCGCTTTTCCTGCCCGACAGGACCTCCTGGCGGAGCGCGCGCCTGTCCTCGTCCGAAGTCACGTGGGACATGTCGGGCATGGCGAACGGGTTCAGATAGTTGCCTTTGCCGGGGGAGACGACCTGCCCGCCGGGAATGGCCCGCGCGATGGCCTTCCATTCGCCCTGCCGGTCCGATTGGACGATGATGTTGCGTCCGAAACCGATCTCACGCACGGCGATCGTCTTCGCGCAATAGCTTTTGCCCTGGCCGCGCAGGCCGCTGAAGAACAGGTCGGGACTGGTGGTCATGTGCGCGTCGTACGTACCCCAGCAGTCGAATTGGAACAGTTCGCGGGAAAGCGCGTCGATGCCGATCGGCGGACCCGGGATCAGCTGCGCGCCGGAACCGGCCACGAAAGTGGTGAGCACTCCCGCCCGTCCCGTGCTGGTCTGATGCCATGGGATCAGGGGACGTTCGTTGAAATCGCGGGTGATCATGTCCAACGGGCTCGCGGAACCCAACGGGAGCATGCCTTCCTCGTCACGCTGCCGCGCCTTGTACAGGCTCTTCGTCTGGCTGACCTGCTTCGACACCATCGAATACAGGCGTCCGCGAGCCGATTCGACCGCGCCGCGGTCGGAACGCGAATACCGGTGTTCCGGCACACGCACCGACCGGCCGGCGCCGTCACGCACGCGCATGAGCCAGTCGAGTTCGGGAATGGACAGTCTGGTCGGCGCGGGAACGAAACCCACCACGCCGACGCCACGCCGCGCGGGACGGCCGAGCCTGTGCCCATCGTCCTCCAACATCGGCACGAACGGATCGGCCCCATCGCCGTCCGGTTCCATGCCATCTGCTTCCGAACCGTCGTATTCGTCTTCATCGTCGACGGACATTCCCACCTCTTTTGAAAAGACGGAAGATGGGCGGGAGGAATCCCGTGGATACGGAACCATCCCACCCATCATGGATGTGAGCCGGTCCGACGTCACACGTTGTATCCGGCATGGGCCATCAGCATGCCCGCCACGACCATCAGCACGAAGCAGACGACGGCGAGCACGATGAACAGGACGGCCTTGCCTTGACGGGTCTTACGGCTCATGGCGAGAACCTTTTCCTTGGTCTTGCGGCCAACGAAGGTGCTTTTCTGTTTGACGGCCATGTACACGAACGCCTCATACAGGCATGAGGCGGCGATGACCATCAGGACCAGGATGCAAAGGGTTGCAGCCATATGGATTCCTCCCTAGTTAGGACATGTCCCGGAATCGGCCGGCCATGCGACCGTACGGTTCCGCACAATCCACATGACACGCGGACGATATCAGACAGGGGGATTCGCAGAACCCTTGCCATTGGACACTCCACCGGCATGGTGGAGCTCTTCCATATGCCGGTCGGCCCGCGCCGACACGACGCACATGCTCCAAACCGTCAGCAGGCCCAAAAGCCAGAAGACGGCGAGGATGATCACGCCCACCGTTTCCTCCTCGCACAGGATCGTCGTTTTTCCTATGCCGTTCTTTCCACACGCACCTCGTCCGATACCATCATGGGGGTTCACGAGTGGGAGTGCGAGAGACCGATGGGGAAGGATGCCGGAAGCTTCCGTCCGCCGAATACGTGGAATACCCCTAGGACAGGCTGATGTCGGGGCCGGATGGTCCGGTGGCGTCTGGAATATTGGACGGGTCCGGCGGTTGGAGTCCTGGGGACAGATCGTCCAATCCATGGGTGGGATGCAAACCGATCATGTGGGGCGCGGCGACGTCCCTTTGATGTCTGATGATCGGGAGCCGGCCACGCAGCAGGCCCGTGATCCGGTCGATGAGCATGGGGGAGAGGCGCTGGTTGGTGGAAAGCTGTTCGTGGACGATGTCGGGCACGTCGTCCAGAACACTGAGATCGTACCTGTCCCAATCGTCGATGAGGGACAATTGCCAGTACGCGTTGTCCTCCTCTCCCCATTGGTCGGTCCAGAACGGTTTCGTCCGGTAGTCCCCGTTGTCCATGGCGTCGGGATCCATGCCGTTCCACAGGCTCGCTCCGCTGTCGTAGATCGGGGCGGGACGGATGGCGAAGGATTCCACGTCCCTGATCAGACCGAAATTGTTGTAATGCCGGTCCGTGTTGCGTAGCAGGAAGTCGAGGAACAGGAAATCATCCGTGGCGTGCATGATCGTGTCACGGTCGACGCCGAGCCGTTGGCAGGCCTCCACCCAGATGTCGCGCCGTTCCCGGTATCCTCCCTTCCGGAAGATCCGCATGATCTGTCCGGCGGGAATGAGCTCCTCCGTATCCGAAAGCATTTCATCGCATGCCGACACCCTGGCCCCGTTGATCCTGCCCACACGGTATTCGACATGGTCGATGCCAAGCAGGCGGGCCGTTTTCCACGCTATCCGCTCGTTGTCGGGCTCCTGGCCGGACCGTCCCGCCTTGATGAGGGTCCTGACGCCGTCGTCACGGATGATCCACCGTTTGGGCAGGTCTCCGGCGCTGGTCACGTCCGGCGTGTTCACGTCGCCGATACGGGATGAGTCGCCGGTGAACAACGCCTTGCCGAGCCGTTCGTCGAAATCGTTGTGGAAGAAGTTGAGGTCCTCCCAACGTAGCGCGTCCATGCCGGCGGGACGGACCCAGTACTGGTCGGACAGGCTCAATCCCATGGAACGGTCGAGCAGTTCTTTTCCGGAGGGGATGCCCGTGGCCATGAGCAGCGTGCGCAGACCGTCCCTTGTGGCGGGGATTCCCCGGGACCGCCACCATGCGGTCACCGAATCACTGTCGGGTCGGGGCTGTCCATCCACGTACATGCCGACCGGTACGCGGCTCGGATCGAACACGTCACCCACTTCGAGGATGAGACCCGCGTTCGATGAGTACGCGAATTCCAGTACCGGATGGTTCCGGCACATCAGTACACGGTTCATTTCAAATAGCATCGGACCCCGCGATTATGGTGGATGGATTCATTGCTTCCCGTTTCCCATGGTAGCAACGTGGATGTCCTTCGTTCATGTGGACGTTCCATGGGAAACGGACGGGCGGGCAAGCGGCGGGGAACC
>ERZ791623.431-NODE-431-length-26025-cov-6.468695_pt1 | contig 26025 bp, 23 predicted proteins | sample MGYA00510268_ERZ791623 | MGnify/ENA primary metagenome ERZ791623 (study PRJEB30046, sample SAMN00715216) | human gut metagenome | study: EMG produced TPA metagenomics assembly of the A metagenome-wide association study of gut microbiota in type 2...
AAGAAAATTTGGAGAAGATCATTGCGGAGATGGAGTAAAACACACTGGAAATTCATAAATAGCGTATCATCGTTACTCCGAACGCTCTGTGATTTTGGCACCCGCCCAGGCTGCGATTAAGTCTCCCCGGAAATAAAATCTGATAGGACAAAGAAGATAAAAGCTCTTGGTTTCTGTAATGGAGGCCAAGAGCTTTTTGCATCTTGTTTTGTAAGCTGAAAGAGGGTACAATGATAGCAGAAGTACGCACATCGACGAGGTGATAAGATGCTGAACATTTTTTACGGTGATATGAAGGAAGCTGTGTATAATACAGCTTCCTATTTCAAATATGATTACGAGGAAGACTGGATCGTTGACCCGATGGTCAAGGAAATGATTCAGGATGTAGATAGATCCACTGTGATTGACAGTGGTATCATTGACAGCCCGGTCTTGGGTAAAATTCCACCGATTGGTTTGTCTGGTGGCGTAAAGACACTGATTTTGGTAAAGTTTGAGCCGGAGAAAGTGTTCAATGTATCGACTTGCGGTGACAACTGTGCAAAGTGGCTGCTCAAAATTGCAGAGCAGGAGGATCGCACGGTGAATTTGTGTCACCTGATGGATTTTGGCAAAAAGCCGTTTACAATAAAAGTGCTGAATACGAATCAAATCGTTCACAGTATGGAAGAGCTGATTTTGGCCGCAGGTGAGTTTGTGTAAAGGGGCTGACAGAAATGAAAGGCATTCATAAAGTGGTCGTTGGCACAAAGTACCTGAAATATGAATTTGAACTGCGCCGCAACTTGACCATCATTCGCGGGGATAGCGCAACGGGTAAAACGACTCTCGTAGATATGATCCGTACCCATATGAACGATGGAGAGAGTGGACCGGTTACTCTAAATTGTGATAAAAGTTGCTACGTGGTAGAAGGAAATCTTTGGAAGGGACAACTTGACAATATTCAGGACAGCATTGTTTTTATCGACGAAGGAAACGAGTTTGTCAGGACCAAAGATTTTGCGCGTGCGATTCAGCAGACGGACAACTATTACGTCATCGTGACCAGAGAGGGTTTGTCTGCCTTGCCATACAGTGTGGAAGAAGTGTATGGTATCCGAACCTCTGGTAAGTATGGCTCACTGAAACAGAGCTATCATTCGTTCTATCGAATTTACCCGGATAGTACGACTGAAAATATTAAACCGGAGAAGATCTTGACAGAGGACAGCAATTCGGGGTATCAATTCTTTGATGCGGTCTGTGCAGAGCATCAAATGCAGTGTGATACTGCAAATGGAAAGTCAAATGTGTTTTCCTATTTGAAGGCGCATAAGGATGAAAAGATTCTGGTGATTGCAGATGGCGCTGCCTTTGGCCCGGAAATGGATAGGGTGTTGCAGTTGGTGCTGACAAGAGAGAATCTGGCACTCTATTTGCCAGAATCTTTTGAATGGCTGATACTTTCTTCTGGAATCCTGAAAGATACGGAGGTTGCACAGATATTGCAGACACCGTCTGACTACATCGATGGCAAAGACTATTTCAGCTGGGAACGTTACTTTACTGCACTTCTGACAGAGAAAACGGCTGGAACTTATCTGAATTATACTAAGAAAACGCTGAATGAGGCCTATTTGAGTGATAGCACGAAGAATGCGATTCTGGGTCAGATGATGAAAGGGGAACAGGAGTAAATTGGAAGATGCACATGAAAAAGGTGCGAGGCAAAATATGAAACTTATAACGAAAGAAGTTTCAAATCCTGAGAAAAAATTCTGGATTTGGGATGAAAAAATCACAAATAAACAAGATGGGCGAATTTACCCTCATAATACAACGAACGTAGGATCTGGGAAAAGTGTTGCGGTATACCAACTAAGCGAGAGTGGCAAGGAAGAACAGATTGCACAACTAGAAATTCCAGATTATAAAAAATTGGAGGAGTATTATTGGCAAGAAAAAGAGATATGTTTGGATTATACGTATATAGATGAATTTGAGTGGCTTGGAGATAAAGTACCTTATGAAGTAGAAGGAAATCCTTATAGAGAATATGAAAAAATAACAGCTAGAGCAGCGATTTTTTATTCTGAAGAGCCAAAACTGATTCATCTTATGCAGTTGAAGATTCAAAGTGAAGATTTGGATTTTTCATATGCAGGATTTTATAATCTAAATCTTGATATATGCGATATTACCCTTGTAAATGGAAATGTTGAATTTAGAGATGCTCATATTATAGAAACGGAGATTTTATTAGGAGGAATTGAGTGTGGCGGAAGTAGATATTTTACACCAGAAGTATCATTTCGTTACATAAAAGCCCGCAAATCGAAAATTTTAACGATGCTAATGACGCAATCTTTAAGTTTGGATTTTTTATGTGCCAAAACAGAAGAAACAGAGGTTTGCTTGGATCCGCTGCCGAAGACTTTTGAAAATTTGTGTTTTGTGAAATCAAATATTTCTCAAGTAAAGTTGTCTAATGCGTCAATAAAAGAATTAGACATTAGCGAAGCAAGATTTGATTGCTTGGAATTGCTGTGTTGTGAAATTTTGGGTAAAAGTAATCTTAGTGGAAGCATAAAAAGATTTCTATTTAATGATTGCATAAATACAAATATTTTAAGGATTGCATTAGAAGATACAGAAGAAGTATCATTTGAGGATGCAATCAATAGTGGGAGAATTTATTTTAAAGACTTTCCTAAACTAGTTGAAAAGATTACCGAAAAAAAGAATGAACAACTCTTGATGCTAAAGGAAAATTTTAGACAGCTCGGGGAGTATGATAATGAAGATATTTGTCATCTTCATTATCAAAAAGCGAAAACGAAAGAAGAAAAAAGATATTATATAAGAGGATTACGCAGGCTGCTGGATTGGATTAGCGGATATGGAACCAAACCGTGCCGAACATTTTTAACTATAATTCTTCTGATTTTAATATTCGGAACGGCGTATTATGTAATACCATGTTTACAATATCAAGGAGTAAGTGGATGGCTAGAGTGCATTTATGCGAGTGCCATTACTTTTTTTGCAGTAGGCTATGGCGATCTTTTTCCTGCTACACTTGCAACGAAGATGGTTTCATTGGTAGAGGCGTTCTCTGGAGTGACAATGACAAGCTATTTCTTGGTGATTCTTTCGAGAAAGGTCATTCGGTAATGATTAATGTCATGGTGGAGTAAAACGAACGCTCTGTAATTTTGGCACCCGCGCAGGCTGCGATCAAGAACCCCCGCAAGTAATTGCGTGAGCGCTTGAAAAAGCACAAATAATGCAAGTGAACCGCCCCGGTTTCCGAAAGAGGAAGCCGGGGCGGTTTTTTGCGCTCACGGAGGGGCAGATGAAAAACGCAGTATGAATATATACTATATAAAAATGAATATATGCTAAAATATCGGGAAAATACTTGCATTTTCATTAAAATGGGTGTATTATGACACCTGCCGACGAAATGCCGACAATCAACAAGAGAGGGATCGATACTATTATGTCTTTGAAGAAGAAAATTGCTGCGGCTTTCATCGCCTGTGCGATGACGCTTGCCGTGGTTCCTTCCGCCTTCGCCTGCACGGCACTCTATGTCGGCAGCGACCTCACCGAGGATGGTACCACCATGTTTGGCCGGATCGAGGATCTGGGCACCAACGATTACAACAAGCTGTTCAACATCAGCCCCGCCGGGAAGCACACCGCAGGCGAGGTGTACGAGGGCTGCTACGGCTTTACCTATACCTTCACCCACGACAGCTACCGCTACACCGCCCGCCGGGACGACAACGGTCTGGGTGTCTGCCCGGACTGCGACAGCACCCACGAGCACACCCCCTATGAGGAGGCTGGCACCAACGAGAAGGGTGTCATGGTCTCTGCCACCGAGTCTCTCTACGGCACCGATGCCGTGCTGAGCGTAGATCCCTATGTGGACAACGGCATTGAGGAAGCCGAGATCACCACGGTGCTGCTGAGCGAAGCTTCCACGGCCCGCGAGGGTGTTGCCCTGCTGACCTCCATCTACGACAACGCCGGTGCAGCCGGCGGCTCCGGCGTGTTCATTGCCGATCAGAACGAGACCTGGTTCGTGGAGAACCTGACGGGCCACACCTACCTTGCCCTGAAGCTCTCCTCCAGCGTGGTCTTCATGCAGCCCAACATCGCCGCTATGGGCAAGATCGATCTGGATGACACCGACCATGTGGTGGCCTCTGCCAACCTGATCTCCGTGGCCCAGAAGGCCGGTACCTTTGTGGGCGACGCCGCTGCCAATACCATCGATCTGGATGCCTCCTACAACGGCGACATCGCATCGGACCGCATGGCAGCCGGCCTGAACTACCTGTACGGCACCGACACCTTTACGAAGGACAACTACAGCGAGACCGACTTTGCTATCAGCAACGTCGGCGAGAACGGTGCCATCGTCCCGGTCTACTCCAACATCCAGCTGACCAAGAAGTTCTCGGTGGAGGATTCCATCCACTTCTTTCAGACCGAGCCCATCGGCAAGACGGGCAATGTGGAGACTCATCTGTTCCAGGTGAGCGCCACCGGCGATCTGAACACCGCCATTACCGAGTGGACCGCTTTTGACGACGACGTGTACAACGCCTTCGTCCCTTACTATCCGATGCTGACCACCGACACCGCAGATGTCTACAAGGTCTCGGTCCATAAGGTCACCCGTTCCGACGAGCAGCCCACCGAGGGCGTCTGGTATCAGGATGCCAAGGGCCGCTACTACACCTACCCGGACGACTGGACCGACTCCTTCTACGGTGTGCGTGACGCACTCTCCAACCTGCTGACCTATGGCAGCAATGGCAATCAGGTCACCGCAAAGGATCAGGCTGCAGCCAAGGCCAGCTACGCCGCGCTCCAGCAGGAGATCATGGCCGACTACGCCGATATGAAGGCCGCCGTTGCCGCCGCCGACACGCTGGAGGCCAAGCAGGCTGCCGCCACCAACGCCAGCAATGCCATGAGCCAGAAGGTGTACAACACCACCCTGAAGATGTACAATAAGCTCCAGGCCAAGACGGCCGCCCGGGCATGGGTCAGCTCTCTGCTGCACTGAGGCTTTGCAGCGCCTGAGGCGTTTCCCATAAAACCGCAGCGCCCCCGGTTTCCATGACAGGAAGCCGGGGGCGTTTTGTGTATGACTGCTCCTTGCAAACGCCGCCCATTCGTTCTATATGACAAGGCAAAACTGCCGGAATTCTGTTTGCAGGAAGAAAATTTGGAGAAGATCATTGCGGAGATGGAGTAAAACACACTGGAAATTCACAAATAGCGTATCATCGTTACTCCGAACGCTCTGTAATTTTGGCACCCGCCCAGGCTGCGATTAAGAACCCCCGCAAGGTTTTGCGTGAGCGCTTGAAAAAGCACAAATAATACGAGCGAACCGCCCCGGTTTCCGTAACAGGAGATCGGGGCGGTTTTTGTATCATTTGCTGAATCTGAAGGATCCGCTTGTAAAGTTGGGAAAAAAGGTGTAATATTGGTATACAGAGATTTAGAATAATGCATGATATGTAATGTCTCTGTGATCTGCATCAGCGGATGTGATCCGAATGCTTGATAGGGAGCAACACTTTCCCCGCCTTGCGGGGGTAACAGCCGGAAAACGGCAAACATCAAAAAAACTGAAAAAACCATGAGAAAAGCAGTAAAAGTCTGTTTTATAGGATTTTTTGTGTGCTATTCTATCCTCAGAGAAGCTCCGATGGTGCGGAAAAAGCGATTTTCCTGACTGCAGTGGAGGTGGAACAGGATGAAACAACGCGGTATTCCCTACGAAGTGCGGCTGTTTGCGGGCAAAACAGACCCGGTGAACAGCGGTTTCTGGCTGCCGCTCTGGATGCACCTGAGGGATACGGCGGGTATTATGGTGTATCTGGTGCAGAAGTGGCTGCCGGAAAGCGTCCGTCAGCATATCGAGCTGGACGAGGATCTGCTGACACAGATCGCCTGCTTTCTGGGGTGGGTGCATGATATTGGTAAATTAAGCGGCTGTTTTACCGGGCCTATTATGGAACTTTTGCCGGAGCCCAGACAGCGCCTGGAAAAATACACAACGCTCAGTTACCGGGAACAGAACCGCAAGTATTCACGTCACGCGTTGGCGAGTGAGGCCATCTTGCGGTGGCTGAAATGCCCCAACGGGCTTGCATCGGTAGCAGGAGCGCACCATGGCAAGCCACAAACCGGGAAGGACGTACTTGACCAGCTGGGCGATGAGGAAGAAGGTTGCTGGGAATCTAACTACTGGCCCGAGGGCGAGCAGAAATTCTGGGAGAGCTGCTGGCAGGAACTGTTTGACTACGCCTTGCAGGAAAGCGGCTTTTCCAGCGTGGACGAGCTGCCGCAGCTGACCATCCCGGCTGAGATCCTGCTGACCGGCCTGCTCATCATGGCGGACTGGATCGCCAGCAATACCCGATACTTTCCGCTCATCCCTGTGGAAGAGGTGGGCAGCGATACCCTGTATCCTGCCCGTGTCAATCGGGCGTGGGAAGCGCTGGACCTGACCTCTCCGTGGGAGGTGCAGTCGGATGTGACGGAACCGGGGGCGTTTGCGGAACGGTTCGGCTTTCCGCCCAACGAAGTCCAGCGGGCCATGCTGGAAGCCGTCAGCCAGGCCCAGGAACCGGGGATGTTCATTCTGGAAGCACAGATGGGCGTGGGCAAGACGGAGGCCGCGCTGGGTGCGGCAGAGATTTTAGCCAAGCACGGCGGTGAGGGCGGCATCTTCTTTGGTCTGCCCACTCAGGCCACCGCCAACGGCATCTTTGGGCGGCTGCTGGCATGGGCCGAAAAGCAGCCGGATGGGTTGGAGCACTCCATCAAGCTGGCCCACGGCATGGCCGAACTGAACGAGGCCTACCTCCGATTGCAGCAGGACACGGTGCGGGTGGAGGAAGATCTGGAAGCAGACCCCGATGCCGACCCGGAGAGCCGGGTGATGGTGCATCAGTGGTTCCGGGGCAATAAGCAGGGGCTGTTGGCTGATTTTGTCATCGGCACGGTGGATCAGCTGCTGATGGCGGCGTTACAGCAAAAACATGTGATGCTGCGCCACCTTGGCCTTGCGGGCAAGGTGGTGGTCATTGACGAGTGCCACGCCTACGATGCCTATATGAACTGCTATCTTGACCGGGCGCTGACTTGGCTGGGCCGGTACAAAGTGCCGGTGATCCTGCTTTCCGCTACCCTGCCCGCCAAGCGCCGGGTCGAGCTGGTCAGGGCCTACCTGAATGGAAGAACCGCCCCGGACGGCTTATGGCAGACCTGCCGGGGCTATCCGCTGCTGACCTGGACGGACGGCAAACGGGTGGAGCAGGCGACTATCCCACTGGAAACCGAACCACGCAGAGTGGAGACATTCCCGCTGACCGAGGAACAGCTGACTGACACTCTGCGCAGTGCCTTGCGGGAAGGCGGCTGTGCGGGCGTGATCGTCAATACCGTGAAAAAAGCGCAGGCCATTGCGGCCCGTCTGCGGGCAGAACTGCCGGAGTTTGAGGTGGTGGTATTCCACGCTCAGTTCCTTATGCCCGACCGTGCCGCCAAAGAAGAGGCGCTGATGAAGCGCATCGGCAAGCACTCCACCCCGGAACAGCGGGATAAGCTCATTGTGGTGGGCACGCAGGTGCTCGAGCAATCCCTTGATATCGATCTGGATTTTCTGGTCACAGAGCTCTGCCCCATGGACCTGCTTTTACAGCGCATCGGACGACTGCACCGCCACGAGGGGCGGGCTCGCCCCCGGCCGGTGGCGCAGGCCCGCTGTGCCGTGCTGGACACTGGGACGGAGGACTTCGACGAGGGCAGCAAGGCGGTTTACGGGGAATGGCTGCTCTGGCGCACCCGCAAGTTCCTGCCCACCACCATCACCCTGCCCCATGGCATTGCCCCGCTGGTGCAGGATGTCTATGGCTGGGAGCCCGACCCTCTGCCCGCCAGCCCGCAGAGCACTGCGGCCCGGGCGGAGTACGAAAAGGCCCAGCAAATCAAAATGGGCAAGGCGAAGACTTTTACCATCCTGCCGCCAGAAGAGCACAGAAAGTGCCCTTCCCTGAATACGCTGGATAATTGGATGGATGATGTGGGTGCGGTCAGTGACAACGGTGCCCGCGCGGCGGTGCGTGACGGAGACCCTTCTGTTGACGTGCTGGTGCTGATGCGGGATGCGGCGGGAAATGTCCGCTTCCTGCCCGATGAAACGGGGCATCCCGGTGCCAGCGTGCCCACGGACGAGCCGCCTCAGCCGGAGATGGCGCTTCAAATTGCACGGCAGAAGCTGCGCCTGCCCGGATATTTCAGCAAACGGTGGTCGGTGGAACAGACCATCGATGCACTGGAAGCCCGGAACCGGGAAGTGTTCGGGCTGTGGCAGCAGTCGCCGCTGCTGCGGGGAGAACTGATCTTACTGCTGGATGACCACCTGACCGCACAGCTTGCCGGGCAGGTGCTGCAATACGACCGTGAAAACGGTCTGACCTACCGGAAGGAGGAAGAGAATGAAGCAAATTGAGTATAATTTGCTGGAGGAACGCTGGGTGCGGGTGCGCGGGCAGGACTATACCGTGCAGGAAGTCTCTCTGCCGGATGCTCTGCTGCACGCCCACGAATACCGCGACCTGGCCGGAGAACTGCCCACGCAGGATGCCGCCATGCTGCGGTTGCTGCTGGCGGTTCTGCACACGGTGTTTTCCCGGGTGGATGAAAATGGTACTCCAGCCCCCTTTGAGGAAACGGACGATGCCCTGATCCGCTGGGAGGAGCTGTACCGGCTGGGGCATTTTCCGGAAGCGCCCATCCGGGCCTATCTGGAGCAGTGGCGGGACCGCTTCTGGCTTTTCCACCCGGAACGCCCCTTCTGGCAGGTGCCGGAAGCGAAGATCGGCACAGAATACACCGCTTCCAAGCTGAACGGGGAGCTTTCTGAGAGCAGCAACAAGCTGCGGTTATTCTCGTCCTATGCGGGTGAGGGCAAGGAGGGCCTGACTTATGCCCAGGCGGCCCGCTGGCTGCTGAGTGTGAATGGCTACGATGACACCTCTGCAAAGCCCAAGGGCAAGGGTCTGCCCTCGGTGGGCGCTGGCTGGCTGGGAAAGCTGGGGTACATTCAGGCGCAGGGCAGCAACCTGTTCGAGACTTTGATGCTGAACCTCACTCTGCTCAAGGATGGCGTAGAACTGTGGGGGGAGAATCATCCCTGCTGGGAACTGGAACAGCCCCGCAGTGCAGAGCGCACAGAGATCGCCCTGCCGGACAATCCTGCGCAGCTGCTGACCCTGCAATCCCGGCGGCTTCTGCTCGACCGAGAGGGGGAAATCGTGACCGGATTTTCTCTGCTGGGCGGCGATTTCTTCCCCCGGGAGAACGCATTTGCAGAACAAATGACCGTCTGGCGTGACCCGGATGCCAAAAAGAGCAAAAAGACCGGGCAGGTCACCTTTGTGCCCAGCCGTCACGACCCGGCAAAGCAGTTCTGGCGGGAGTTTCCGGCAGTGTTCTGTGAGGAAGGGGAAAGCGTCCGCAGGCCCGGCGTTGTACGCTGGGTGGAAATGCTTCAAAATGACCCGGACTGCCCGCTGGAACGCAAGCGGCTGATCCGCTTTGCCATCAGCGGCATGAAGTATGGCGATAAGGATTTCTTCGTGAACGATTCTTTCAGCGACAGCCTGACCTTTCAGGCCGCGTTGCTGGGAGAACTGGGACGGCGCTGGACAGTGCCCATCCGGGATGAGATCGGGCGCTGCGAGCAGGCCGCGCAATATGTCGGCCGCCTTGCGTGGGAGCTCTCCCTTGCGGCGGGAGATAAGAACGATACGACCGCGGAATCCGCCCGCACCCAGTTCTACTTTACCATCGACCAGCCGTTCCGGCTCTGGCTGCAGAGCATTGACCCCGAAACGGACAAGCTGGACGAAAAAGCCGATGAATGGCAGGAGAAAGCCCGCAAACTGGCCGCAGAGCTGGGCCGCCAGATGGTGGAGCGGGCCGGAAATGCCGCCTTTGTGGGCCATAGGGTCGAGGTGAAAACAGGTGGTAAAAAGGACGAAAAGAAAACCGTTCTGTATACGGCCCCCAAGGCCTACAATGGCTTTCTGTACAATCTGCGGAAACTCTACCCGAAGAAAGAAGGAGGAACAGCATGATAACGGATGCGATCCATGACTATGTGGCCGGACAGCTGAGCGGGCTGTGGAACCTGCCCAAACCCCAGCGGCGTGCCCGGCTGGCAGAGCTGCGCCGGGGCGTTGGGCATCAGCCCGGCGACCTGCCGGCGCTGTGGGGCAGCTTCCTGCAGGAACTGCCCAAAGAGCTCTGGGGCAGGGAAACGGCGGCAGGAGAGTGCCGGGAACCATCGGAAGCCGAGTGGGCGGTCTACCTTGCCCTGACTCTCTACGCCCTGCACCAGCAGGGGGAAGAGAACGTTTCCATGAATGAAAAGGGCTGCACGCTGGGCAGGGCGGTGCGCCTGCTGGCCCAGAATTCCGCAGCTGCCGCGCAGGACTGGACCGAGAGCAGCGTCCTGCGCCGCTTCAACGCACTGGCCACAGCGGATTCCATGCCCGAGGTGTCCCACTACCTCCGGGGGATGGTGCAGCTGTTCCGGGGAAACGAACCGAAGCTGAAACTGGATTACCCCCGGCTGGCTGTGGAGCTGTACCGGTTCCAGTTCCCGGATCAGGCAGCCAATGTCCGCCTGCAGTGGGGCCGGGACCTCTACCAGATGAATGCCGACACATCTGAAACCGAAGAAAAGGAGAATTGAAATGGATACCAAGCGTCTGTATGTTGATTTTCATGTGCTGCAAACGGTGCCGCCCAGCTGTGTGAACCGCGACGATACCGGCAGCCCCAAGACGGCTGTCTATGGCGGTGCCACCCGCGCCCGGGTATCCTCTCAGGCGTGGAAGCACGCGATCCGCAAAATGTTTGCCGAAGAAATGGCCGACATGGTCGAGACCGGAAAACGTACCCTGAAAGCAACTGACCTTGTGGCCGGGGAACTGGCCGCACTGGCTCCTGAACTGGACGATGCCAGACTGAAAAAGGATGCAAAAAAGGCACTGGAAAATGCAGGCATCAAGCTGAAAGATGACAACAACGCCGCCCTGCTCTTTTTGAGCACGGCCCAGGCCCGGGCGCTGGCCCGGCTGGCCGCCGAGGACTGCGAGGAGAAGGATGACTACAAAAAGGCCCTGAAGGAGAACCCTTCGGTGGATATGGCTCTGTTTGGCCGGATGGTCGCCAGCGATCCTTCCCTGAATTACGATGCCGCCGCTCAGGTGGCCCACAGCATCTCCACCCATGCCGTACAGAACGAGTTTGATTACTTCACCGCTGTGGATGACTGTGCCCCGGAGGATTCGGCAGGCGCGGGCCATCTGGGCACGGTGGAGTACAACTCTTCCACCCTGTATCGCTATGCCACGGTCAATATGGTGGAACTGGTACACCTGCTGGGGGCTGAAAAGGCAGCCCAGGCTGTCCGGGTGTTCGGCGAAGCCTTCATCCGCTCCATGCCCACCGGAAAGCAGAACAGCTTTGCCAACCGCACCCTGCCGGATGCTGTCTATGTCACCCTGCGGGAGGATCAGCCTGTGAACCTCTGCGGTGCCTTTGAAAAGCCGGTGCGCAAGAGCCCCGAGGGCTATGCGGAACCCTCCAAGACGGCGCTGAAGCAGTATGCGCAGCAGGTGTATGCCTGCTATGCGGATGCTCCGGCCCAGAGCTTTGCTGTGGGCATCGGGCTGGACGAGCTGGCCCCAGCCATGCCCCTGAACCAGATGCTCACCGCGCTGGAACGTGCCGTAAAGGAGAAGCTGCCCGGAAATGAGGTGTGACCATGGCAACGCTGTTGCTTCGGCTGGCCGCGCCCCTGCAATCGTGGGGTGCGGATTCCAAATTTGAGACCCGCAAAACGAACCGGGAACCCACCAAAAGCGGTGTCATTGGCCTGTTGGCAGCGGCTCTGGGCCTGCGCCGGGACGATGCCGCAGGCCTTGCCCGGCTGAACGGCCTGCACTTTGCCGTCCGTGCTGACCGGGAGGGCAGCCTGCTGGTGGATTTCCACACCGCCAACCGGGAAGAGGATCGAAAAAAAGGCAAGGCTCCCTATGTGACCTACCGCCATTACCTGCAGGATGCGGTCTTTCTGGTGGGGCTGGAAAGCGAGGACACCGCCCTGTTACAGGAGCTGGAAACGGCCCTGAAACATCCGGTCTACCCGCTGTATCTGGGGCGGCGTTCCTGCCCGCCCACCCTTCCGCTCTGCCTTGGTCTCCGGGCCGGGGAACTGCTGGATACCCTGCGGGCCGAACCGCTGCTGGTGAAACAGAGGAATGGGGCCCCCTTGCGCATCGTGGCAGACGCGGACCCGGCGGATGCTGCTGCCGTGCCCCGGCGTGATCTGGCGGTGTCGTTCAGTCCCATCCACCGGCAGTACGGCTTCCGCCCGGTGCGGGAGTGGAACACAAACCCGCCGGAAATGCCCGGCGCGACCGAACATGACGCAATGGCAGAATTGAGGTGAGGAATCATGTATCTATCCCGCGCAGAACTTGACCCGACCCGCCGTGAGACCATGGTGGCGCTGATCTCGCCCCAGAAATTCCATGGTGCGGTGGAAAACGCTTTTCCCGGTGCGCGCCGCCGCAGGCTGTGGCGGCTGGATCAGCTGGGAGAAAAACTGTACCTGCTCCTGCTCAGTGAGGAACGGCCGGATCTGACCGCCCTGTGTGCGCAGTTCGGCACCGGTGCGCCCCCGGAGACCCGGCCCTATGACCCGCTGCTGGAACGGGTGACAGCGGGCAGCTGCTGGCAGTTCCGCCTGACCGCCAACCCCACCCGCAGCAAAAAAGACTCTGCCGACCATACGGCCCGGGGAACCCTGAAACCCTGCTATCTCGAGGTGGAGCAGGAGGAATGGCTGTGGGCGCAGGCCGCAAAGCACGGCTTTGCCGTCTCGGAAGGGTCCTTCGCAGTGACCCGGAAGCAGACCTATCACTTCAAGAAAAACGGCACCCGGCCTGTTACCCTGCTGGCTGTGACCTACGAGGGCATTCTGCAGGTGACGGACCCGGAGGCCTTCAAGGCCCTGCTGTGCGAGGGCGTTGGTCGGGGCAAGGCCTATGGCCTTGGCCTGATGACCATCATCCACAGGGGAGGAGACCATGGCTGAGATGCCGGGCATTGCGCGGCCCGAACGGCAGGCGCTGCCGCAGCTCCGGGACCGGATGACCTTTCTGTATCTGGAACACTGCACCCTTGGCCGGGACAATGGAGCCATTACCGTAACGGATGAAAAGGGAATCGTTCAGGTTCCGGCAGCGGGCATCTCTGTCCTGCTGCTAGGGCCCGGCACCCGTGTGACCCACCGTGCCATGGAGCTGATGGGGGATACCGGTGTGGCAGCGGTCTGGGTGGGGGAGCACGGCGTGCGGTTCTACGCCCATGGCCGTGCCCTGAGTGAGCACTCCCGCCTGCTGGAACGGCAGGCTGAGCGCTTTTCCAACCAGCGGGAGCATCTGGAAGTGGTGCGCAAAATGTACCAGCTCCGTTTCCCGGATGAGGATGTTTCCCACCTGACCACCCAGCAGCTCCGGGGCCGGGAGGGCAGCCGGGTGCGCACGGCATACCGCAAGGCCGCAAAGGCCACCGGTGTCAAATGGAATGGCCGGGTGTATGACCCCAATGATTTTTCTGCAGGAGACCTCGTCAATCAGGCCCTTTCGGCGGGCACGGCCTGCCTGTACGGCCTGGCCTTTGCGGTCATCACTGCGCTGGGCTGCGCGCCGGGACTGGGATTTGTCCACGTCAAGCACGAGGGCTCTTTTGTGTACGATATCGCCGACCTGTACAAAGCCGAGGTGGTCATCCCGCTGGCCTTCGAGGTGGCGGCGCAGGCTCCGCAGGATCTGCCCTCCGTTATGCGCCGCCGTGTGCGGGATGCCATGGTGGAACATCATATTCTGGAGCGGATGGTGCACGATGTCCGCTGGCTGCTCCTGAACGAAGAGGAGCAGGCGGCGGAACCGGAAGCGGTCTATCTCTGGGACAGCAAGATCGGCACCGTTGCCAACGGCGTAAACTACTTCGATGCGGAAGAAGGTGAGGAGCCATCGTTGTCCTGACTATGACAAACTGTCCGCCCAGCCTGCGGGGTGACCTGTCCAAGTGGCTGTGCGAGATCAACACCGGCGTGTATGTGGGCAATGTGAGCAGCCGTGTGCGGGATGCCATCTGGGATCGCGTCTGCGAAAACCTGAAAAATGGGCAGGCAACGCTGGTGTTCAACACCAACAACGAACAGCGGATGGATTTCCGCACCCACAACACCAGCTGGGAGGCCGTTGATTTCGAGGGCATCAAGCTGATGCGCCGCCCGCTGCCCCGGACGCAGGCCCCGGCGGCTGATCTCAAACCGGGATTCAGCAACGCGGCCAAACGCCAGATGGCTCAGAAGATGGCCCGGAAGAAAGCAACCGCCCCTGCCAAGGAAGAAAGCTATACCGTGATCGACCTTGAAACCACCGGTCTGAACGCCGCCTCAGATGCCATTGTGGAATACGGCGCTCTCCGTGTGCGGGATGGTCAGCCTGCCGAAGAATTTTCGGCCCTTGTCCGGGGCACAGAACCTCTGCCGGATGTGGTGGCAAAGCTCACCGGCATCACGCCGGAGGAGCGGAGCGGCGGTATGGAGCCGCTGGCCGCGCTGGAGGCGTTTCTCGCATTCGTGGGCAAAGATACGCTGGTGGGCTATCACCTGAAATTTGACCTCGATTTCTTGCGTGCGGCCTGCATCCAGAATGACAGACCCCTGCTTACCAACCGCAGCATCGATGTTTTGCCCCTTGCCCGCCGTAAGGTGTCGGGGGTGATGAACTATAAGCTGCTCACGCTGGCCCGGCATTTTGAGGTTGCCCAGCAGGAGACCCATCGCGCCCTGCCCGACTGCCGCCTGATCCAGCAGGTCTATGCAAAACTGAATGAAACGGGATCGGCCCACTGATAAAAATGCCGCTTCTATGGGATCTTTTTAGTCTTTTCCCCGCCCACGCGGGGGTGATCCTTTGACTCCCGCGGCGAGTATAACTACTACATGCTTTTCCCCGCCCACGCGGGGGTGATCCCACCTCCGGCGCTGTCTTTTGGGCCTGCCGTTGCTTTTCCCCGCCCACGCGGGGGTGATCCCGTCTGTCCCATGTCCGCATAGCCTGCCGCGTCCTTTTCCCCGCCCACGCGGGGGTGATCCCTAGTTCGTAAAACCACAAATAAGAGCTGGTTACTTTTCCCCGCCCACGCGGGGGTGATCCTGGGCAGGGCCTACGGCTCCATGAAGCCAGCTTCTTTTCCCCGCCCACGCGGGGGTGATCCCCAATGGCCTCGTACATGGCATAGATGTTTCATCTTTTCCCCGCCCACGCGGGGGTGATCCTGGATGACCCAGGAGATGGAAAAAAGCGACTGCCTTTTCCCCGCCCACGCGGGGGTGATCCCTGTTTCGCCACGCTGTCGCCGTTGGTCGGAAACTTTTCCCCGCCCACGCGGGGGTGATCCCCTCATTGGACTTGAAAGAGAACGTGCGGGTTTCTTTTCCCCGCCCACGCGGGGGTGATCCCTATATGACCGCCGACGAAATCGCAAAGGCAGCCTTTTTCCCGCCCACGCGGGGGTGATCCCTGCTGCCACGCGCCGCGATAACGGCCATAAGACTTTTCCCCGCCCACGCGGGGGTGATCCCACTGAAGTTGTTCATGTTAATCCGGTAACGCTCTTTTCCCCGCCCACGCGGGGGTGATCCTATCTCGCGGTATTCCTTGTCCGGTATGCTCTCCTTTTCCCCGCCCACGCGGGGGTGATCCTACGGGGCCTCGGTGCATCAATCTGAACAATGACTTTTCCCCGCCCACGCGGGGGTGATCCCTATGGCGTGAACATCTACGATGCACAGGGCAACTTTTCCCCGCCCTGCGGGGATACTCCATAGGAATAATTGGTGCAATGCGGGAGCGTTCAAGCTTAACCTGAGGATGCAGAAGCAAATTACAAGAAAGAAGGTGAAACAATGGAACATGAATATGAAGCACTATTCAGAGCGATTTTGGAGCTTATCGACAAATGCGACACGATTGAAGAATTGCGTGAGAGCGTGAAGCGTATCATGGGCGAGGGTTAAGCTGAGATGCATTTTTCCCCGCCCACGCGGGGGTGATCCTGATGCGCAAACTGTTGATTTCTTCCTTCAGGTCTTTTCCCCGCCTGTGCGGGGGTGATCCTTCGTTGGCATCTCGGATGCGGGTGATGGTCTGCTTTTCCCCGCCCATGCGGGGGTGATCCCGCGGCCATGGACGAGAACGTGAAGCTTTCGGCCTTTTCCCCGCCTGCGCGGGGGTGATCCTATCCGAGATGTCGATGCCAAACTCCCGGTAGCCTTTTCCCCGCCTGCGCGGGGGTGAACCCATGGCAGAGATCACCGCTGCGGTCAGTTCCGCCTTTTCCCCGCCTATGCGGGGGTGATCCTTATAATCCTTTTTGCCGTACAAAAAGTACGGACTTCTCCCCGCCTGTGCGGGGGTGATCCTCTGAATATTGACCAGCAGATTGCCACGATCAACTTTTCCTCGCCTGTGCGGGGATGATCCCACGGTCAACCTCAGGCGCAGCATCAACACACTCTTTTCCCCGCCTGCGCGGGGGTTCCACATTGACAACCCTGCGCAAAAAGCAGATAATAGGTTTATCTTGAATGCAGAGCGAGGGAAAGTATATGCTGTATTTTGAAAACGATTACTGCGAGGGTGCGCATCCGGCGATCTTACAGAAGCTGGTGGAGACCAACTTTGAAAAGGTCTCCGGCTACGGCACCGATCCCTATTGCGCCAGTGCGCGGGAGAAGATCCGCGCGGCGTGCGGCGCACCGGATGCCGATGTCTGGTTCATCTCGGGCGGAACCCAGAGCAACGCCATCGTCATTGCATCGATGCTGCGCCGCTGGGAGGGTGTGCTGGCCGCATCCACCGGCCATGTGGCCGCTCACGAGGCCGGTGCCATCGAGTTCACGGGCCACAAGGTCATCGGCCTGCCGCACACCAACGGCAAGCTGGATGCCGGGACTGTTGAGGACTGGTGCAGGGCCTTCTATGCCGATGGCAATGTGGACCACCTCGTGTTCCCGGGCATGGTGTACATCTCCCACCCGTCGGAGTACGGCACCCTGTACACCAAGGCAGAGCTGGAGGCGCTGTCCGCTGTCTGCCATAAATACCACATGCCGCTGTTTATGGACGGTGCCCGTCTGGGCTATGGTCTGGCCGCCGAGGGCACCGATGTGACGCTGGCCGATGTGGCCCGCCTGACCGATGTGTTCTACATCGGCGGCACCAAGGTGGGCGCGCTCTGCGGCGAGGCAGTTGTGTTCCCCCACGGCGCACCGGCTCACTTTATGACCATGGTCAAGCAGCAGGGCGCTCTGCTGGCAAAGGGCCGTCTGCTGGGCATTCAGTTTGATGTACTGTTCACCGATGACCTGTACCAGACCATCAGCAAAAATGCCATTGAGACCGCCGCCGTGCTCAAGAAGGGACTGGCCGAAAAGGGCTATTCGTTCTTCATGGATTCGCCCACGAATCAGGTGTTCATCGTGTTGTCCAACGAGCAGCTGGCCGCGCTGGAAGGCAAGGCCAAGTTCGGCTTCTGGGAGAAGTACGATGATACCCACACCGTTGTCCGCATTGCCACCAGCTGGGCCACCCGGATGGAAGAGGTGGAGCAGCTGCTGGAGCTGATGTAAGGGCACACCTGCCAAATGGCGGTGCGTCTCTTTGTGCAGGATGCAGATTGTATTTTCTGCGCGGATATGCTATTCTTAACTGGATAAAGGCTGCACTTTGTGCACTGTGGAAGGATGGTTTGTATTATGGGCTTTTTTGACAAGCTTTTTGGCGGCAAGGCCGCATCCGAGACGAAATTTTCCGGCCAGAAGATGACGGTCATGCTTCCCATTGACGGCAAGGTGATCCCGCTGGAGCAGCTGCCTGACGAGACTTTTGCCTCTGCGATCCTGGGCCCCGGCTGCGGCGTGGAGCCCACCGGCGACACCGTTTATGCTCCCTTTGACGGCACTGTTACGCAGGTGCCCGAAAGCCTGCACGCCGTTGGTATGATGAGCGATGACGGCATTGAGCTGCTGATCCATGTCGGCATGGACACGGTGGAGATGAAAGGACAGGGCTTTACCTCCCTGACCAAAGAAGGGGCCAAGGTCAAGGCCGGCACCCCGCTGCTGAAGGTGGATCTGGAAGCCATCCGTGCCGCAGGCCACCCCACTGCAACGGCTCTCATCGTGACCAACAGTGATGACCTGCCGGAGATCAGTGTTGCTGCAAACGGCGATGCTGCCGCTGGCACGCCGGTGTTCAAGTTCAAGAAATAAGTGAGCAGATCCCCCGGAGGCAGAGTGCTTTCGGGGGATTTTTGCGGAGAAAAGTCATACTTACTTGCAAAAAAGCTGTATTTTGCGCGGTTTTCTCTTGCATTGCAGGGGAAGCTGTGCTAGAGTAGACAAAGTGTGAGCCAAAAACCGGTACTGTGAGAGGAAAAGTATATGGAAACAAAAAAGAAACACGAATTATCCCTTGCAAAACGCATGGCGATTTCTCTGGTCTGCGGCCTGGTGGCCGGTCTGGCCTTTATGTTCCTGCGGGAGCATCTGAACGCCAGCGGTCAGGCAGAGACCTGGACCACCATCAACAACCTGCTGTTCCAGGATATCACCGCCGAGGGCGCTGAGCGAGCCTTTGGCATCTTCTATATCATCGGCCAGCTCTTCATCAAGGCGCTTCAGCTGGTGATCATCCCCATGGTCTTTACCTCCATTTCGCTGGCCATCGGCAGCATTGCAGACACCCGCACCATGGGCCGCATTTCCGCAAAGACCCTGTTCTGGTTCCTGCTGTGCTCCTTCCTGGCGCTGCTGCTGGCAGGCTGTGTGGGCTACGGCGCCTACTCCATGGGCCTGTTCAACACCCGCATCGAGGGTCTGGCAGAAGCCAGCGGTTCCACCGGTTCCAACCCCCTGAACGTGGTGCTGAACATCATCCCCTCCAACATCATCACTGCCTTTGGCAGCAATGGCGCTGTGCTTTCCAGCGTGTTCCTGGCAGTGGCCATCGGCCTGAGCATGAACACCCTGGGCGAGAGCCGCACCGCGACCCTGCGCCGCCTGCTGGGCGAGGTCAACGATGTGGTGGTCGTGTTCCTGAACTTCATCGTCAGCAACTTTGCCCCCTTTGCAGTCTTTGTGCTGCTGACCCGTACCTTCGCCATCTACGGCATCGATTACCTCAAGCCCGCGCTGGTCTATGTGGTGGTCACGGTGGTCCTGCTGCTGGCCTTCCTGATCATTGCCTACCCGCTGGTCATTGCACTGGGTGCCAAGCTGAACCCCTTCACCTTCATCCGCAAGATCGCCAACGTGGCAGTGTTTGGCTTCTCCACCTCCTCCAGCGCCGCCACCCTGCCCTTGAACATCAAGGTGTGCGAGGAAGAGTTCGGCGTGGATGAGAGCATCGCTTCCTTCGTCCTGCCGCTGGGCATGACCATCAACATGGACGGCACCGCCATCATGCAGGTCGTTGCCACCGTGTTCATTGCAGGCTGTGCCGGTTACACTGTCACCCCCGGCCAGCTGGTCGTGGTCGCCCTGCTGGCCCTGCTGGCATCTGTGGGCACCCCCGCCGCTCCCGGCGCTGGTGCTGTCATCCTGTTCACCATCCTGTCCGGCATGGGCTTCGTCAACGACGGCGCTCTGCTGGCCTACTCCCTGATCCTGGCCATCAACCGCCCCATCGAGATGCTGGTCACCTCCCTGAACGTGGTGGGTGATGCAGTTGCCAGCATCTGCGTTGCCAAGAGCGAGGGCCTGCTGAACGAGGAGACCTTCAATAAGTAACAATACGCCGCAACAGGCGCAGCAAAAACTCCCATGCAAAGCATCTTCCGATGTGAGCATGGGAGTTTTTTTGTGTGGTAGTATTTGTGGGAAGAGTGTGGTATACTCGGCTCAGTTCAACAACTCGGAATTTGAAGGAGTGTTAAATATGAAATTCCCATTTTATGACGCACCAAATACAGCTACAATAACCTGTTGCCACATATTAGAGAATGGAGAACCTATTTTGTATGTATCACATGATGAAGATGATGGAATGTGGCAATTTCTATGTGGAAAAGCACATGAAACAGACGAAGCAAAGTTAGTATCCTTAAAATCAGTATTCGACTTAGATAATTCTGTTGGTATTCTAAAGGATATGCCTTGCGGTTACTATGCTGAAAGAAAAGCTCAAGATGATGAATGGAGTGTTAGAAAACGGTAACTATCAGCTCGGTCAATTCCAGTTTGTGGAGCAAAGCGGAACAATAAAAGAGCAGTGCTTCCGGTGGGTGGACCCATTGGAGAGCACTGCTCTTTCTTTGTGGGAAAATTCAGCTGGCAGGAGCGTTACAGTGTGCCGTAGGGTGCAATGCCGATCATGTACTCAACGCCAATGGCGACCAGAACGACCAATGTGGAGATGATGAAGCCGTGCAGCATGGGTTTTGCGCCGGAACGGCAGAGTGATTTAAAGTTCGTGTTCAGACCGATGGCCGCCAGGGCTGCGACCATCAGAAACTTGCTGATGGTCTTCAGGCCGGAAACCAGCCCGGCGGGCAGAAGGCCCAGACTGGTCAGCAGGGACATGGCAAGGAACGCAAGGATGAACCAGGGGAAAATGGAACGGATGCTCACCTTGACACCGTTGGCCTGGGCGCTCTCTTTCTTTTTCAGGTGCAGGTTAATGGCGGCAAAGACCAGAACAGCCGGAATGATCGCCAGCGTGCGGGTCAGCTTGACCATCGTTGCAAAGTCGCCGGCTGCTTCACTGAAAGCGTAACCGGTGGCTACAACGCTGGAGGTATCATTGACCGCGGTACCGGCCCAGAGACCGAATGCGGCATCGGAAAGCCCAAGCCACCGGCCAAGGAGCGGGAACACAACGATCATCACCGTATCGAACAGGAAGGTGGCGGACATACCGTAGGCGATGTCCATGTCATCAGCCTCGATCACCGGCGCAATGGCGGCAATGGCAGAGCCGCCGCAGATGCCGGTTCCGGCGTTGATCAGGCTGCTGGTTTTCCAGTTGAGCCCAAGCGCTTTGCCGATCAGCGCGCCCAGTCCAAAGCAGGTGGCCAGGGTGAAGAGCATGACCGTCAGCGAAAAACGACCCACGGTCAGCACGGTGCGGATGTTCAGGCTGGCACCCAGAAGGACGATGGCGAATTTCAGGACCTTCTTAGAGGTGAATCTGATGCCCGGCGCGGTTGTTTTGTTGGGCTGGAAAAACGCATTGATGGCCATGCCGATAAACAGGGCGATGACCGATGCGCCAATGAGGTGGAGCCCGGCGCTGCTTTCCAGCGTTTCCAGCCACTTGGCGATGCAGGCGATGCCCAGTGCCAGTGCGGCTCCGGGGATCAGGGCGGTGATCTTCTTTGACATTCGTTGGGTTTCCTTTCTTTTGCATGTTATACGGAAATAAAAACAAGCGAAAACCACCGGCAGAACCGGTGGTTTATTGCTGGAGAAAAGGGCGCTCAGAACGAGCCGCCGGAGGAGCCGCCAAAGCCGTCGCTGTCCACGGAGGAGCCGCCGGAGCTGCTGCTCTCCTCGTGGGGCGGGTCGTAGACCTGCACGCGGTCGGTGTGGGTGTAGTTGTCCACCTGCACCCGCAGCTTTAAGCCCGCACCGATGTAATCGTTGGCTTCGGTCTTGAGCCGGGCTGTTTTCATCTGGCTGTACAGCACGCCGCAGACGATACCGGCAATGATCATGGGCACACCGATGACGATGAGGAGCAGGATGGGCCAGCCGCTGGTGTCGTTGTCAACATCCAGCGGTTCGCCGTGCTCAGCGTAGAAATCCAGCGTGTCGGCGCACATGGAGAGGTACTCGGAGGCGGCCTCAGCCCAGTCGTCGTCCGAGAGATAGGGAACAACGGCATCTTCGATCTGCTCGATGCGGTAATCGGTAAAGGCTGTCACGCCGCCGCCGTAGGTGATGGTGACATACTTGCGGGAGCCGACTGCCAGCAGGAAAAGGATGCCGCTCTGTTCAGAGCCGCTGCCCAGACCGTTGGCAAGGTAGTAATCTTTGGCGTACTGGCGCTGGTCGGTGTCGCCGATGCTGTCCACCACCAGAAAATATACGTCGCAGTCGTGGCCGTCGCTGGCCGCTTCGGCAGAAGCTTCCAGCTGGCTGTAAGTATCCGCATCGAACAGGCCTATCTCGTCCCGCACCAGCGGCGCGGCGGCAAAGGCGGGGATGCTCAGGCAGAGCGCCAGCACCAGTGCGGCCAGCAGGGCGGCAAAGCGTTTTGCAGTGTGTTTCATTCTGCCACCCCCTTATAACAACAGCAGGAACGCCAGCACTGCCATCAGGGGCAGGCTGATGCCCGCAAACCACGCGGCCACCCGGCTCTTGTCCACCGGCAGGTCGCCGATGAGCCGCCCGGTCTGCCCGTTCATGGCGAACAGGAAGTCCTTGTCCTTCCACCGGGTGTGGAGCATCCAGACCGGCAGCAGGGCGTAGTGGGCGTGGGTCATATCCACGTTGATGTTCTCGGAAATGGGGTGGATCTCGCTGTAGCCGCCGGTGGTGGCGTGGAGCGCATCGGCCGTGGAGTTGTACATCCGGCGGTAGGCGCGCTCGGCGCAGGCATCGGCATCCTCGTCATACCGGTCGGCCAGATAGCCGGGCAGGTAGGCCGTGGAGAAGGGCTTCAGGTCGCCGTAATCAAAGGGCTCAATGGCATCCATGTGGGTGTTGGGCATCTTGCTGGAGCCATCCACCGGCACCTTGGCAAAGGCGGCCGAGCCTTCGCGGCGCACATCGTAGTGCTGGGTGGTGGTCACCATGTAATCGCCCTCGCGGTGGCTCTCAGAGTTCTGGCCCTCGTACCGGCCGCGCGCGTCGGCCTTGGCATCGTAGAGCCAGAAGGGGACATATACGCCCTGGATCTCCGCGATGTGGTTCTGGCTCTTGAACGCCTTGGGCAGGAAGGCCTTGCCCTTGTAATATCTGGTCAGCTGGGCAATGGCGGCCTTTTTGTCCAGCCTGAAGGGCAGGATGTACTCCGGCTTCAGTTTCCCGGAGAGCTTGCCGCCCAGCACTGTGGGGTTGCCGCAGTAGGGGCAGGTGGTGGCGGCGGTGGTCTCGTCACAGACCAGCTCGGCCCCGCAGGTGGGGCAGGAGTAGCTGTTCAGGCCCTCCGCCTCGGCCTCGCTCCACACTGGGCTGTCCTGCCGGGGCAGGCGGGCGGCTTTTTTGGCATCGCCCTCGGCGGCAGTGTCGGCAGCGGCCTGCTTTTTGGCGTAGCGGGCCTCGATGTCCTTTACGTCGTAGGTCGAGCCGCAGTAATCGCAGACCAGCTTGCCGCTGGCACCATCGTAGTGCAGGGGGCCGGTACAGGCCGGGCACTGATAATTCGTTGTCTTTTCAGCCATGCGTCAGACCCCTCTCAGACCCCAAAGGGCTTGCCGCACTCGGGGCAGAACTTGGGCGGGTTGGCCGGGTCGGCGGGCACAAAGCCGCAGTTGGCGCACTTGGCGGCGGGCCGGGGTCTGCCGCACTCCGAGCAGAACTTGCCGGTGTTCTTTGCACCGCAGCTGCACACCCAGACAGCCGGGGCTTCGGGCCGGGGCTTGCCGCATTCGGCACAGAACTTGCCCGTGTTGCCGGTGTGGCCGCAGCTGCAGGTCCAGCCAGCGGCCGGTGCGGCCTGAGGCTGCGCGGCGGTCTGCTGGCCGCCCATCTGGTAGAGATCCCGGGCGTTGACACCGCCCGCTGCAGCGGCCTGGTTCATCCCCATAAAGGCCATGGCGGGACCGGCGGCGGTGTTGGAGGCGGCAGCCTGCATGGCGGAGGCCTGTGCGCCCACCAGATGCGCGGCGGCGCGGGTGGGGTCCATAAAGGCCGCACTGCGCTGCAGCTCCTTGATCATCTGCTCGTCCTCTTCGCTGGCCTTGACACCGGAAACGCCCAGAGAGACGATCTCGATGCCGCGCAGCCTGCTCCACTTGGCGCTCAGCTCCTGATTCAGGGCCTCGGCCAGCTCGGCGGTGTGGCCGGGCAGGGCGGAGTAGCGGATGCCCTGCTCGCTGATCCGGGCAAAGGCGGGCTGCAGGGCGGTCATCAGCTCGGTCTTGAGCTGGCCGTCCAGCGCGTCGCGGGTGTAGGCGTTTTCCACATTGCCGCAGACATTGGTGTAAAACAGGATGGGGTTGACCACCCGGTAGCTGTACTCGCCGAAGCACCGGATGCCGATGTCGATATCGATGCCGGCGCGCTGGTCCACCACCCGGAAAGGCACCGGGTTGGGGGTGCCGTACTTGTTGCCGGTGAGCTCCCGGGTATTGATATAGTAGATGCGCTGGTCGGAACCGGCCTGCCCGCCAAAGCTGAACCGATTGCCCAGCTCGGCAAACACGCTGTCGATGTCCTTCAGCCCGCCGCTGAGCAGGGAGGGCTGGGTGCCGGTGCTGTAGGTGTACTCGCCGGGCTCAGCGCAGAGGTCCACCACCTTGCCCTGCTCCACGATCAGCACGCACTGGCCGTCGGCCACGGCGATCACAGAGCCGTCCGAGATGACGTTTTCGCTGCCGTGCCGGTTGGTGGAGCGGCCATTGGTCCGTTTCTGGCCCTTGACGGCCAGCACCTCCGCAGGCAGAGCGTCACAATAAAAATATTCCTTCCACTGGTCGCCCATCACGCCGGATGCCGCGCCCATGGCTGCTTTGATGAGACCCATAACTTCAATCTCCTTTTGTGCCGGGCAGTGCCCCAAAGCAGAGAATGGCTCCCCCGGGCGCTGCGGAATTTGGGACAAGTATAACATAATCCGGGAAATTGTAAAAGCGATTTGGCAAAAAGGCGAAAGAAAAACTTATTCTTGCTTTTTTGCCCCGGCGGGTGTACAATACCCTACGAAAAACAAAACACAGGGGAGCTCGTAAGGCGGGCTGAGAGGAAGTAACCAAACTTCGACCCTTGACCTGATGCGGATAATGCCGCCGTAGGAAGTCATAGGAAAATGATTTTTTGCAGGAGGCACCGCTGTGGTGTCTCCTGTTTTTTGTTGCCGCAAGCCGCCGCAACGGGCGGCTCCGGGCTGAGGGGGAGCGCCCTGAGCCTTGAAATAACTGCGATGGGAAGCCGTGTTCCGGCGTGAGAGGAGGCCAGCAAGCCTCGACCGCTTTTTGAGAAAGAGGAGTTACCAATGAAAAAATTCTCTGTGAAAAAGCTGGCTCTCGCTGGAATGTTCTGCGCCCTGTGCGTGGTGGGCAGTGTGTTCAGCTTCCCGATGTTCGGCAGCAAGTGCGCCCCCGTGCAGCACATGGTCAATGTGCTCTGCGCCGTGCTGCTGGGCCCCTGGTGGGGCGTGGGTGTGGCCTTTGTGGCTTCGCTGCTCCGCAATATCCTGGGGCTGGGCAGCCTGATGGCCTTCCCGGGCAGCATGTTCGGTGCCCTGCTCTGCGGCCTGGTCTACGCAAAGACCAAAAATCTGATCGCCACCCTGGTGGGCGAGGTGTTCGGCACCAGCATTCTGGGCGGCCTGTGCGCTTACCCGGTGGCCATCTGCCTGATGGGCAAGAGCGCCGGTGACATCGCGTTCTACGCCTACATCGTGCCCTTCCTCATCTCCACCGCTGTGGGTGCGGTCATTGCGGGCGTGCTGGTGTACAGCCTGCAGCACTCCGGTGCCCTGCGCTCCATGCAGAGCAGCCTTTCCTGACGGGGGTGCGTCATGTTTGCAGAGCAGTTTGCCAATGTCCGCACCAAAAGCCCCCTCGTTCATAATATTACCAACTACGTCACCGTGAACGACTGCGCCAACATGGTGCTGGCCTGCGGTGCTTCGCCCATTATGGCCGACGATGCCGCCGAGGTGGAGGATATCACCACCATCT
>ERZ791623.434-NODE-434-length-25908-cov-6.615016_pt1 | contig 25908 bp, 23 predicted proteins | sample MGYA00510268_ERZ791623 | MGnify/ENA primary metagenome ERZ791623 (study PRJEB30046, sample SAMN00715216) | human gut metagenome | study: EMG produced TPA metagenomics assembly of the A metagenome-wide association study of gut microbiota in type 2...
CAAACCCCAGGTCGCTCGGTGCCGTGAGGTCGCGCTTCGCGCTGTCCTCACGGCACCGAGACGACCTGGGGTCATTCATGGTGCGACCCCGCCGGGGTCGGCAAATTCATTCTTCACTCGAAAAGCTGTTCACTTCTCACTCGAATAGCTGTTCACTTCTCACTCGAACAGCTGTTCACTTCTCACTCGAATAGCTGTTCACTTCTCACTCGAATAGCTGTTTACTTCTTACTCGAATACTTGTTCACTTCTCACTCGAATAGCTGTCCGCTTCTCACTCTATTTCCCCAATACCTTTTTTGCGAAGGAGTGGACGGGATAGTAGACGGCGAGCCATCCGGCAGCTATGACTGTGACGAAGATGACGAGGATGTCGCTATAGTGAACGCTGACGGGATAGGCGTTGACGATGAAGCTGCCGTCGCTGCTGCCCATGGGCACGAAGCCGAACTGCTGTTGCAGCAGACAGAGCAACAGACCGATGGCGATGCCGAGGACGGCGCCGATGACACTGATGAGGCGTCCCTCGAAGAGGAAGATGCGCGTGATGGTCTTGTTGTCAGCACCGAGGTTACGGAGCGTCACGATGTCGTCTTTCTTGTCGATGATAAGCATGGACAGCGACCCGATGATGTTGAAGCAAGCCACGATGAGGATGAAGGTCAGGAAGATGTACGCCATGAGCTTCTCTATCTTCATGATTTTGAACGTGTCGGCCTGCTGCTCAAAGCGGTCGAGGACCTTGTATTTGTCGCCTGCAATGTCCTGCATCTCGCGCTGTACGGCGTCGAAGTCGGAGCCTGGCTTCAGCCGTAGCTCCAAAGCCGAGAGGCGGCCCTGCCCGTCGAAGAGGCGGCGGGCAAAGCCTATGGATGTGATGATGTAGTTAGCATCGTATTTCTTCTGGTTCACGGCAAAGACGACGCCGTCGGAGAGCAAGCTGTCGACGACGAAGCCATTCTGCATGTCACTCATGTCGAGCTGTCCCTCGCGGCGTGGTGCATAGATGCGCAGGTAGTTGTCCCAGTGTGCGCCCGTGCCGAGGTTGGCGGCGAGGCGGATACCCGGCGTACCGTATTCGAGGTTGGCGGTGTGGAGCTCGAAGCGCCCGTCGCCATAGAGAATCTCCGTGATATGTGTGAGGTCGGCGAAGTTGTCGTCGACACCCTTCACGGTGACCATAGCCTGGTGGCCGTTGTAGACAGCGAGGGCCATGTCCTCATAAGTCTCTGTCGCCACCTCGACTTCGGGGAGGTGGCGTATCTTTGTGAGGATAGGGTCGTCGGCGGCCACTGTCTTGCCCGTCACGGGGACGACCTTTATCTGCGGGTCGAAATTCGTGAAGAATCCCGCTACGAGGTCATGGAAGCCGTTGAAGACGGAGAGGACGATGACGAGGGCTGTCGTGGCCACGGCGACACCGATGACAGAGACGAGGGAGATGACGTTGATGGCGTGCGTCTTCTTCTTGGAGAAGAGGTAGCGTCGTGCGATGAAGAAAGGAAAGTTCATACCGCAGTGTTACTTCTTCAGCAGTTCGTCGATATGCTCCATGTAGTCGAGGCTGTCGTCGAGGAAGAAGCGTAGCTCTGGGATGATGCGCAGCTGGTTGCGAACGCGGCGGCCGAGCTCGTAGCGTATCGTCTTTTCGTTGCTTCTGATGTTCTCTAAGAGTTCCTCACCCTTCTCAGAGGGGAATATGCTCAGGTAGGCCGTGCAGATGCTCAGGTCCGGGCTGATGCGCACGCGTGTCACACTGACCAGGACGCCGTGGGTCTGGCGTGTCTGGCTCTGGAATATCTCAGCAAGCTCCTTCTGGAGGAGGCGGGAAATTTTGTTTTGTCTTGTCTCTTGCATAATGGTAAATATTAGGGCTGCTGCAAAGCAGCGGGGTGATGGCGGGGCAGTGGTCAGCCGAGGTCGATATGGGTGGCGGAAATCTTTTCGTGAAGGAAGATGGAGGCCGACTCCTTGAACTTGTCAGCGTTCTCGGTGGTGTAGTAAGCCACTGAGGAGCCTTTGGTGAGAGCGGCGTCCATATCGGGGTGGCGTTGGAGATAGTTCTGTAGGCTGTTGGCCACATACTCGCCCTGTGGGACGATGGTCACGCCGGGCTTGGTGTATTTCAGAATCTTCGGCATGAGGAGCGGAAAGTGGGTACAGCCGAGGATGATGGTGTCGATGTCAGGGTCCTTGAGCATGAGCTGCTCGATGCGCTTCCTGACGAAGTAGTCGGCACCTGGGGAGTCAGCCTCGTCATATTCCACGAGGGGCACCCAGAAGGGGCAGGCCTGGCCCGTGACCTTGATATCGGGCCACCGTTTCTGTATCTCGATGTCGTAGCTGTGGCTTTTCACGGTGCCCTCCGTGGCGAGGAGTCCGACGTGGTTGTTGCGTGTGATGGTGCCGATAACCTCTGCGGTAGGTATGATGATGCCCAGGACGCGGCGGTCAGGGTCCCATTGGGGAAGGTCGTTCTGCTGAATAGAGCGCAGGGCTTTTGCCGAGGCGGTGTTGCAGCCGATGATGACGAGGCGGCAGCCCATCTCGAAGAGTTTGTAGACAGCCTGACGTGTGAACTCGTAGACGACATCGAAGGAGCGCGGGCCATAGGGTGCGCGGGCATTGTCGCCGAGATACAGATAGTCGTATTGCGGCATAAGCTGTCGGATGCCGTGTAGGATGGTGAGACCGCCGTAGCCGGAGTCGAAGACGCCGATGGGTCCCGGGGTATGGGGTAGAGAAGATTTCATAGTCGACAAAGTTAACGTGCTGCCTTGATGACGTCGTCGGTGATGTCGACGCCCATGGTGGTGTCGGCATAGGGCATGGCGTTGCCGTCGGTGTTGATGACGAAGGCGAGATGGCGCTGCTGTCCGATGCGTGTGATAGCGGCGTTGACGGTCCTGCGGAGGGGTGTCAGTGCCTCCTGCTCAGCCTCACGGAGCAGACGGCGGGCCTCTTCCTTGAAGGCCATGTTCTTCGCCATGAGGTCCTGAAGCTCAGCCTGCCGCTTCTGCCGGATGGACGGCGCCAACGACGCCTGCTGCTCGATGAAGAGCTCGTATTTCTGGTTGAACTCGTCCTCGACACGCTTCATCTCGGCGTCGTATTTAGCCTTGAGGTCGTCGAGGTTGTGCCTGGCGATGACATAGTCGGGGAGGGCATGGAGGGCGGAGTCGCAGCTCAGAAAGCCGAAGTGCACCGTCGTGTCCACCTTCTGGGCCATGGCAGTGAGGCCGGTGAGGGCGAAGAGGATAGAGAGAAAAAAGGTCTTCATGATGATTGTCTGTTTTTAGCCTTGGTAGGCAGTGGCTAATAGCCAAAGCTCCAAGACCCTTCCGGCAGAGGCCGGCGAGTCTTGGGGCTTGGAAAGTCGTCAATGTGTTGATTACTTCATCTTGGCAATCTCGGCCTGCACCTTAGCGGTGACATCCTCGACATTGGTGCCTGTGTATACAGCCACCCCGTCCTCGAAGATGTAGGTGAAGCCACCGTTCTTGCCCACGTTCTCAATGGCGTTGCGCACCTTTGTGATGACGGGCTGCATGAGGTCCTGCTGCTTCTTCTGCAGAGCCTGCTGGTTGTCCTGGTAGGTCTGCTGAATCTTCTGATAGAGGCTTTGGAGTTCCTGCTCTTTCTGCTGCTGGGCAGTAGCGTTCATGGTGCTCTTTCCCTTCTCGTAGGCGTCGCTCTGGCGTGTGAGCTCGTCCTGCATGCTCTTCAGGTCGTTCTCATAAGTCTTCTGCTGAGCCTGGAGCTCACCGTTGATCTTGGCAATCTCGGGGAGAGCCTGCATGATGGTCTGAGTGTTGACTTTACCAAACTTCTGTGCAAAGGTGGCAAGAGGTGCCATCAGCATGATGAATAAAAGGAGTTTTTTCATTGTTGTTATTGATTTTATTAATTCTTTTTGTTTGTAAGGGCATAGTGCCCGTTGTTGTAGCATGAGCTTATCTTGCGGAGTATCCGAGCTTCTTGAGCACCTCGTCGGAGATGTCTATCCTTGGCGATCCGAAGATGATGGCGGTGTCGGAGGCTCTGTCGAGGACGAGGCTGTAGCCTCTGAGGTCAGCAATCTCCTTGACGGCGTTGTAGACCTCTTCCTGGATAGGCTGTAGGAGGCTCTCGCGCTTCTTGAAGAGCTCACCCTCCGGGGCGAAGTACTTCTGCTTGAGGTCGGCGGCCTCCTTCTCCTTCTTCATAATCTGCTCCTGCTTGGCCTTCTTCTGCTCCTGGGAGAGGAAGACGACCTCGTTCTGATAGTTCTTGTACATTGTCGAAGCCTCGGTGTTGAGGGCCTCGACCTCAGCCTGCCATTTCTTCGATGTCTGGTTGAGCTGTTCGTTGGCGCGCTCGTAGGCGGGGATGTTCTTCAGGACATACTCCATGTCGATGAGCGCAAACTTCTGTGCCCCTGCCTTCAGCGGCATGAGAGCCACGAAGGCGAGGAGGATGAGGAATGATGTTATCTTCTTGTTCATTGTTGATACGCTGTTTAGCTGTTCTGAACTGATATGTTAGAATTCCTGTCCGAGGACGAAGTGGAACTGCGAGCCACCCTTGGTGCCGTTGACGTTATCCCTGTCGAAGCCGTAACCCCAGTCGATACCCATGAGTCCGACCATGGGGAGGTAGATACGCACGCCGAGACCCGCCGACCGCTTCATGTTGAAGGGGTTGAAGTCGCTGACGTTGGTCCAGGCGTTACCGCCTTCGAGGAAGGTGAGGCCGTAGATGGTGGTGTTGCCGAGCATGAACGGGTAGCGGAGCTCCAGAGTGAAGCGGTCGTAGGCGTAGCCGTTGTAGGCCAGAGAACCGTTCTCGTAACCGCGCAGGCCGATGGTCTCCTCACCGAACGACGAGGAGTAGCCGCTCATACCGTCACCGCCCATATAGTAGGTCTCGAACGGCGTCTTCTTGTACTTGTTGTAGCTGCCCAGGATACCGAAGTCGGCGCGTGTCATGAGCACGAAGCACTTCTGACCCTGCGTCAGGGCGGTGTAGGTCCTGGAGCGGAAACTCCACTTATGGTACTCAATCCACTTGTACTTCTCCTGCTGCTCGGCGACATAGGTCGGGGAGTAGGGGTTGTTGGCCAAGTTCTTATAGTCCTTGTTGTCGAAGAGCGACCATGGCGGTGTCAGCGTCACGGAAGCCGAGAAGTCGGAGCCGGTACGTGGGAAGAGCTGGTTGTCCGTCGACGTTCTGCTCAGCGAGAGGCTGAGGTTGAGGTTGTTGGCGTTACCGTTTGTCATGAGGTAGAAGTACTGCCAGTTCTTCAGCATGTAGCGGGTATAGGACAGTGCTGCCGAGACGGTGAAGTAGTCGTCAGGCCATCTCAGACGCTTGCCCCAGCCCAGGGTGGCACCGAACAGCTTGATATACTTGTCGGGGTCGTAATAGTTCTCGTAGTTGGAGTAGTTGTACCCGTAGGAGTTGTATCCGTAGAGGCTGTAGGCATAGTTGTTGGCCCACGCCTGGTTGTAATAGTTGCTGTTGATATCCGTCTGCTTGGAGAAGAAGAAGCTCAGGGAGAGCTGGTTCGGGCGCTTGCCACCAAACCAGTTGGTGGAGTAGGAGGCGCTGTAGCTCTGGTAGTAGGTACCGTTGGTCTGCACATTGAGTGAGAGCTGCTCGCCGTCGCCGATAGGCATGATGCCTCGGTGCTCCTTGTTCTTGTGGAAGAGGTTGGCCAGTGAGAAGTTGTTCAGCTTCAGACCCACGCGGCCGATGACGCCCGTCTGACCCCAGCCGAGTGAGAACTCAATCTGGTCGTTGGACTTCTGTTCGAGCTGCCAGTTGATGTCCACGGTTCCGTCCTCGTAGTCGGGCTTGACATCGGGGTTGATCTTCTCCGGGTCGAAATGTCCCATGGAGGCTATCTCACGGTAGGAGCGCATGATGGCGTCCTTGGAGAAAAGGTCGCCAGGCTTGGTGCGGAGCTCGCGTCTGACAACATTCTCATAGAGGCGGTTGTTACCATAGATACGGACGTGTGAGAGGTGGGCCTGGGGACCCTCCTGGACACGCATCTCCAGGTCGATGGAGTCGCCCTGGATGTTCTGCTCCACGGGGTCGATGTTGGAGAAGACATAGCCGTTGTTGTAATAGAGGTTGCCCACGGCGTCGTCGTCCTCCTTGAGGCGCTTGCTGAGGAGCTTCTGGTTGTAGACGTCACCGGGCTTCATGCCAAGGACGGCATTGAGGTAGTCGGTGGTGTAGACGGTGTTGCCCACCCAGTGGATGTTGCGGATATAGTATTTCTGCCCCTCGTCGACCTTTATCCAGATGTTGACGTGCTTGGGGTCGTTGTTCCAGACGCTGTCGCCGAGGATGGCGGCATCGCGGTAACCGAGCTCATAGTATTTGGACAGGAGCTTCTCTTTGTCCTCTTTCCAGCGCTCAGGGGTGTATTTCTTTGACTTGAGGAAGTTGGCAAATTTGCCGGCCTCGTGGGTCTTGGCAAAGGCGCCCTTCTTCAGGAAGCCACCTTTGATCTTCGACGTCTTGAGGTTCTTGTTGCCCTCGATGAAGATGTTTCTCACCTTCATCTTCTCCTTCTTGTCGATGATGATGTCAAGGATGACCTGGTTCTTCTTCGAGGCATCCTCGCGCTGGTTGATTTCTATGTCAGCGTTCTTATAGCCTTTGTCGTCGAAGTATTTCTTGGCCAGGATTTTGGCACGGTCTATCATGTTTGGCGTAATCTGTCCGCCTTTGAGGATACCGAGCTTCTTCTCCATATCCTCCTTCTCGGTCTTCTTCAGACCGATGTAGTTGATGTCGGAGACTCTGGGTCTGGGCTTGAGGGCGATATGCAGATAGATTTTCTCGCCCACGATGGAGTCGGCTGAAATCTGAACGTCGGAGAAGAGTCCGTGCTGCCAGTAGCGCTTCACGGCGTTGGTAATCTCCGTGCCCGGCACAGAGATTCTCTGTCCCACGGTGAGCCCTGAGATACCGGCGAGCATATAGTCCTCGTAGCCTTCCATGCCGGAGACGTTGAAGCCTCCGATGACGAGATTTCTCGGTGTACCGGCATAGGTGATGTCGGGGTGTATGATACGCTCCTGCGCCTCGGCGCCGACACAGCATGCTAAGGCCAGCATGGCGGCCATTACTTTCTTCTTGTTATAGTGCATCCTATTAATTCTTTTCTCTCTCTACTTGTGCCTCAGTCTTTCCGAAACGGCGCTGACGGCTCTGGTATGACTCTATAGCTTTGTGAAGGTCCTCCTCGGAGAAGTCGGGCCAGTAAGTGTTTGTGAAATACAGTTCTGTGTAGGCAATCTGCCACAGCAGGTAGTTGGAGATGCGGTATTCTCCTCCTGTGCGGATGAGCAGGTCCGGGTCGGGCATGAAGCTCGTCTGCAAATGCTGGGCGATGACGTCCTCGGTGATTTTGTCGGCGGGGATTCCCTCGCTGACGATGTCTTTCACGGCCTTCGTTATCTCCCAGCGTGAGGAGTAGCTCAAGGCCACGACCATCGTCATGGCATCGTTGGCGGCGGTGTGTGCCTCGGTCTCGTGGAGACGGTCCTGGACGGGCTGGGGCAGGCGGTCGATGTCGCCGATGACGCGGAAGCGCACGTTGTTCTTCATGAATATCTCGTCCTCAAGGTTGGTCAGGACAAGGCCCATGATGGCATGGACCTCCGTGGCGGGGCGGTTCCAGTTCTCTGTGGAGAAGGTGTAGAGGGTGAGTTCCTTGACGCCGAGGCGCACGCATTCCGAAGTGATTCTCCTGACAGTCTCTACACCGGCCTGGTGGCCGTAGCTGCGGTCTTTACCTCTTTCTGTGGCCCATCGGCCATTGCCGTCCATGATGATGGCAATATGGTGTGGGATGTTGTTCATATCCATGAGCATAGTGCTTTATTCTTTGTTACAGGTGACGCATCGCGGTGAGAAGGAGTAGGAGATGGAGAGCTGAAGCCGTGAGAAGCAGTCGGTGTTCTTAAACATTCCGCTGCTCTCCACCTGATACGGGTCTTTGACACCGTCGAGCCAGTCGTTGGTGGTGAAGTCGATGGCCCCTTCCAGGCCGATGTTCACCCTGTCGCCAATCTTGTATTTCACTCCGAGACCCAAGGGCAGCGTCAGGGCGGCATGGCTCTTCTCCGGTGTCTTGGCCACGGCCATGCCGATGCCGCCGAAGACGAAGGGCGTCAGGCGTTTGGCACCCCGGTAGTCCCATCCCGTGCCATAAGGCCAGAAGTTGTACTCGTAGGTGACATCGGCGCTGTAGAGCCTGTTGCTGAACGTGTAGCCCGCTGTGGTGTAGTCAGGATAATAGGTCGTGACATCCTTGGCGTCTCCCTTGAGCTTGCCCACGGCGACATTGAGTCGCAGGGCCATCCAGGGGTTGAAGTTGTAGCGGCCGATGAGGGCCGCCGCTGGCTGCAGGTCCTTGGTGAGGTTGCCGTTGAAGTCGCCGAGGTATCCCGTCGTGCCGATGGCGGCACCCACCTCCATCCGGTATTCCGGATCGTCCTGGGCATGAGCCGTGAGGACACCGGCGGCGAAGAGCATGATGGTAAGGATTCTGGCGAGTCTCATCGTGTATGGTTCGTGACGGACTTATTGAGCAGCGTGTGTGAAAACGGTCTGGCTCTTGGCCCAGCCTAAGCGGGCGAGGCGACCGGACCATATTTCGTCGCTGCCGTCACGGGTGATATACATTATATTATTATTGTCTGTCGTGATGGTTACATGGGCTGCTGTCCTGCCAAAGGCTGTGGGCAGCGTGTAGGTGGTGTTCTGACTCCAGGTGAGTCCGTTGTCGGGGCTGAAGTAGACCTTTGAGAAGTCGCCACCGGTGGCGATGATGCCGCCGTCGTAGCCTGTGGCGGTGAGGTTGGCGAGGTAGGGCAGTGTCTTCTGGTTGTAGTCGTCTTTGGAATAGAAGGCCCATTCGTTGGTGGCGTTGTCGCTCTCCTCAACCTTGCTCCATACCACGGTATTGCCGTTGTTGTTGCCGATGAGCACGAGGTTATAGGTGCCGGGGTTCACAGCCGATTCCTTGACAATGATGTTGGCGTTGGCGGTAGGCAGATAGGAGGCATCGTCGTCGATGCTCTCTGCGGTCCACTGTGCGGAGCCTAAGGGGCTGCGCATGATGCTGCCGTTGCGCATGGCGTATTTATAGGCTGCCGTGCGTGCCAGGGCGTCGGTGTCGGCGTCGGCGACAGTCGTCTCCTGCCATCCCGATGTGCCTTTGGTGAAGGCCACGCTCTCGCCGTTGCGCTGCCCTAAGAGGGCGACGGTGCCGTCGGTGAGGGTGACGAAATGGCGGTTGGTGACACCGCTCAGGCCTGCCACCTCGGTCTTGTTCCATGCAAAGGCGTCGGGACGCTCGCGATGGACGTTGACCGTGACGGTATATTCACGCCAGGCCGTAGCACGCATGTTGTACACACGCACGCGGACGGGATTGGAAAAGTCGATGGAGTCGGAGGAAGAATAGTAGACGAGGCTGTCCTTGCCTGTCGACGACTTGAGGTTGAGAACTGCTGTGCCGCCGTTGACGGTGCCGATGGTAGCCAGGACAGCGCTGACCTTCGTGCCCGCGGGCAGGGAGTCGGCATTGGAGATCGTGGCCGTCAGCTGGTCGATGTCGAACTTGTATTTGCTGCCTGTCAGCGAAGTGGTGTAGGTGGAGTCGGTGACACCATCCTTTGCTGTGGTGTGGTTCACGACGCTCAGGGTTCCCAAACTGAAACTCGAGATGGCCGTGTCGTCATAGTATGTGGTATCGTCATTGTCATCGTTGCTAAGACATGAGGACAGCGTCAAAATGGCTGTGAGCATGATGCAAATAGGCGAAAAGCAGTGTCTCATTGTTGCTATTTTCTCTGTAAATTACTATTTTAGCTGCAAATTTACTAAGAATGATTTAATTACGCACTCTTTTTGCCTTTTAATTATGTTAAAACAAAAAAGGCAGCACAATCACTTGTACTACCTTCTTGTAGGGAAAATGTTTTCATCGGCTTTGGAGGGCGGAAAAATACAACCAACGACATGGTTGACCGCAAAACTCCCGCTGATGGAAACTCATTCCCGTTTTTACCTTAAAAATCTATCAAACTACTAACCTAATGAAACTTAAATGGAGTCTTCTCACGAAGACGCTGCAAATTTACTTATTTAAAACGAAACGACCAAACAAGTTGGCAATTTTTTGAAGAAAAATTTCAGGCGACAGCATTGCCGGCCTTTAATATCTTCCTCCCTCCGTTTTTACGACTTTGCCGTCCTTGAGGGTTATAATTCTCTGATTACGAGAACCGCGGAAGGCGAGTGTGACGTCGCGGAGAGCTTCTACATACTCTCCATCGACGATGACGTCGACGAATGGTAATATTTTTGACAATGTTGCTGAGGCTTCTATGTCCTCAAACTTGAATCCTGTGTAGAGCCAGATGTCTTTGTCGGGGAGTTTGTCCTTGACTTCTTTGGCCAGTGCCGTGATGTCGACGGGCGAGCACAGTGGGTCGCCGCCGGAGAGGGTGAGACCTTGGATGTAGGGTTTGGCGAGCTCGGAGAAGAGATACTCGTGAGCGATGTCGTCGAAGGGCTTGCCGCCCTTGAAATCCCAGGTCTCCGGGTTCTGACAGCCTTTACAATGGTGGGAGCATCCGGCCACCCAGAGGGTGACGCGGAAGCCCTCGCCATTGTTGACGTCACAGGTTGTGATATCGTGAAATCTCATTGTTGAATCAGATGTTTTCGCGTGGGGCTGCTACTTTCGTCTTGCCCACGTTGAGGTCGCCGCCCTGAGCGGCGTCAGCTTTTTTTTCTTCTGCTACGGTCTGCTTGAAAGAGCGGATGTGCTTCACGCGGTCCATGACCTCAGCCTGCTTGCCGAGGTTGAAGTTGTGGTAGTCGGTGGTGAGGTAGCCGGTGACACGGCGCAGGCGACGGATGTTGTGGCTGCCGCAGATGGGGCAGGCGTCGTTGATCTCGTCGGTATAGCCGCAGTCCATGCAGGTGTCGTTGGGGACGTTGATGGCGAAGTAGGGGATGTCCTTCTCCATAGCGTAGTCGATGATCTTCTCCAGGGCGCCGACATTGTGCTTGGTGGTGGAGGGGAGCTCGACGTAGGTGATGCAGCCGGCGGAGGAGTAGCCGGTGAGCTGGCTCTCGATGTCGATCTTCTCAAATGGCGTCATCTTCTCCCACACGGGGACGTGGATGGAGTTGGTGAAGTAGTCACGGTCACTGACATTCTTGATGATACCGTATTTAGCCTTGAACTTCTGCATGGCGGTGTAGCAGAGGTTCTCGGCGGGTGTGTAGTAGACGCCGAAGTTGAGCTTGTACTGCTCCTTGAACTCCTTGCAGCGCTTGCTGAAGAGTGTCTCGATGCGCTTGGCCAGTGCCATGCCCATGGGTGTGGTCTGGTTGCAGCCGATGAGGAGCTGGAGGGTCTCGGCGAGTCCGAGCTGTCCCATGGCTAAGGTGCCGTGCTTCATGGCCGAGCGGATGCCCTCCTCGGGGATGTAGCCTGCCATGGTGTGGTTGTCCCACATAAACGGTGCCGTCTTGGGATCCTGGGAGCATATCCAGTTGAAACGCTCGATGAGGGTGTCCTTAGCTTCGTGAATCTTCTCGTCGAGGAGCTTCATAAACTTCTCCACGTCTCTGTCGGCCTCCATGGCCAGCGTGGGCAGGATGATGGTGGTGGGGCAGATATTGCCGCGTCCGTCCTTGAGCTGTCCCAGTCCGTTGATGTCGTAGCCGTTGGCGGTGCGGCATCCCATGGTGGAGAAATAGGTGCGGGGGTCGTTGCGGTCGTAGCCGGCGTTGCCGCTCCAGTCCACGTTGGCGTAGTTGGGGTAGAGGCGCTGTGAGGTGGAGCGCATGGCGAGCTGCTTGAGGTCGTAGTTGGGTGTACCCGGCTTGTCGTTGACACCTTTCATATACTGGAAGATGCCGCAGGGGAAGATGGGGGTGTTGTGGTGGAAGCCGATGCCCTCTAAGGAGCCGAGGAGCAGGGCACGGGTGACGAGCCGGCCTTCCTCCAGGGTGCAGGTGCCATAGTTGATGGAGGTGAAGGGCAGCTGGTCGCCGCTGCGGCTCTGCAGGGTGTTGAGGTTGTGATACATGGCCTCGACAGCCTGGTGGAGCTCCTGGATGGTCTCGCACAGGGCGCTGTTGTAGTATTTGGCATCAAGGTGTGCCTTGTTGGCCAGGGTGAAGTCGCTCTTCTTAAGATGTGTCTTTTGGAAGAAGTCCTCCTTCAGGGAGTCTGTCCACTTCTCGAAGGCCGAGCGGGTGACACCGATATTATCTGTATAGGTCTGGTCGTAGAGGGCCACGAAGTCGGTGGTGTCGTAGTCGGGCTGGTCTCTGACCCATGCGGCGATATAGTGCTTGAAAAACGACTTGCGGAAGTAGGGCACCATCGTCCAGTCGATATGTGTGGCGCTGACGCCACCGAACTGGTCGAGGCTCTGCAGCTGGAAGATGACGGCCACGAGCTGCATGGCGGTGTTCAGCGAACCGGCGGGGCGCACGTCGCCCTGACGGGTGTGGAAGCCCTTGGACAGCAGGTCGTCGAAAGGTATGGACAGGCAGTTGTGGAAGCCGATGGCATACTTGTTGAGGTCGTGGATGTAAATCTCGTTGTTCTCGTGGTTGCGGCGGGCCATGTCGCTCATGCAGTGGTCGAGGGCATACTGCTTCTCGTAGACGTTGGCAGCCTCGCCGGAACGGCCACCACCGGAGTATTCGTCGATGTTGGCATTCTGGTTGACGACATTCTTTGCCATGAGCTTGTCCTCATAGGCCTTCTTGACGCGCATCTCTCTGTCGAGCTTGTGCTGATAGCGGTATTCGCAGTAGGCGATGACGGCGCGTGTCTCGCCCTCCTGAGCCAGCACCTCGACGACGGTATCCTGGATATTCTCTATCTCAAAGATGTTGGTAGAGGGCAGGTACTTCTTCTCGCAGAGGGAGAAGACTCTGTCGGCATAGTCCTGAGCGATAGCTTCAATGTCACCCTCGTGGCCGATGGCCTTGAGGTCTTTGAGGATGGCGGTTTTAATCTTTTGCAGGTCGAACGGCACCACCTTGCCGTCGCGCTTTCTTACTTGTATCATGGCAATATCGTTAAATCAGTTAGATGATTTCGGAAACTTTTCTGATTTTTCTTTGCGGAAAGTTTTCCGTTTTGGAAAACTTCCCGCTTCTGAAATGGAGAGAAGTTTTCCGTTTCTTCCTACTTTCCGACTGCAAAAGTAAGAAAAAGATTGGTATGATTGAAACATTTCCAAGGCTTTTTTTCGTCCTCACGCAACTTTTTTTCGATACCTTTGCTTGTCAGCGTTTTACCGCTTCTCACCTCAAATGATACTTTGGGCAATCGGCGGAAGCGCTTGACAATGACTATCTTCCTGCCTTAAGGACAGAGTGAATAAATGTGGGGAATGTTTGCTATTCGGCAGAAATAGCTGTAACTTTGCACCCGTAAACAAACTCATAGGCTATGTCACGCGTTATTTCCCTTATAAAGCACTGGACGCTGCTCTTTGCGCTCTTGGTGGGCTCCATCATCTATCTTCTTTTTTCACAAGTTCCCTTTTTAGAACCATTCGGCGACTTTGCCGGTCCGAAACTCGTGGAGTTGCTCCCCGTTGTCATCTTTATCATGTTGTACATGACGTTCTGCAAGATTGACATGCACAACTTCAAGCCCCGGAAGTGGCATTTCGCCCTTCAGATTGTGCGCACGGTGCTCACGGCCCTCGTGGTCCTCGTCATCGTGCATCTGACGTCTCCCGACGCGAAGATCGTTTGGGAGGGCATCTTCATCATCGTCATCTGCCCTACGGCGGCCGCGGCGGCTGTCGTCACGGAGAAGTTGGGTGGTAGCATCGCCACGATGACGGTGTATATGATTATCGCCAACTGCTTCACCGTCGTCATCATCCCCTTCTTCTTCCCGATGGTGGAGCGTAGCGCCGACGTGTCGTTTATGACGGCCTTCCTCCTGGTCCTGGACCGTGTGGTGCGTGTCCTCATCCTGCCCCTCATCTTGGGTCTGCTCACACAGCGCTTCTTCCCGAAGGTGGTGACATGGGTGAAGCGGATGCCGAATGCACCTTATTATATGTGGTCGTTCAACCTCACCATTATCATGGGGCTGTCGTTGCAGACCATCCTGCACTCTCCGCTGTCGGGCTTGGTGCTCTCGCTGTTGCTCCTGCTGCCCCTTGTGGTGTGTCTCATCCTCTTCTCCTTGGGGAAGTCCATCGGTGGCATCTGGGGCGAGGAGGCGCGCATCTGTGGTGGCCAGTGCTTGGGACAGAAGAATAATGTGGTGGGCATCTGGCTTATGCTCCACTTCCTCAACCCCGTCTGCGTCATCGCACCCTGCGCCTACATGGTATGGCAGAACATCATCAACGCCGTTCAGCTGTGGTATAAAGAAAAGTATGGATACCTGAAATGGTGATAGTCTAACAATTGTCAGCAGTTCGTCTAACAATTGTCAGCAGTTCGTCTAACAATTGTCAGCAGTTCGTCTAACAACGGTGAGAGACATAACGATGAGGGTAACTACTGCCAACCCCCCATGGTTTTATCTTGGTTTTGTGGCGCTATTAAGGATTTTTCCATTACCTTTGCATTGAATTAGTAAAAAGAAGTCAACGAAAACAGTGGAAAAGAGAGACCATTATTATAATGTGTATAAGAAACTCATAAACGACGGCTTGCAGCGACTTGTGACCATCATCATCATGTTGGTGATGGTCTGTGGCGTGCAGGCTCAGACATCCTATTCGGTGACGCGTGATCTCACGGCGCAGGCCGACTCCGGACTTCTCTGCCTCGACCCGGCCTTGCAGCAGCTCGCCGAGAAGCTCCTCCAGGGCAAGCAGGGCAGCATCGTGGCCATAGAACCGGCAACGGGGCGCATCCGCTGCATGGTGAGCCATAACAAGGTCGACGACGGCGTGAACCGTGCCATCGCAAAGGTCTATTCTCCGGGCTCGACGTTCAAGACGGCGCAGGCCTTGGAGATGCTCTCTGAGGGGACGCTGGTGCCGGAGAAGACCTACCCCTGCCACCGCGGCTTCTACTTCAACAAGATTCATATCGGCTGCCATCCACATCGGGCACCCTTAGCCCTTGTCCAGGCCATCGGGCAGAGCTGCAACTCCTATTTTTGTAAAGCCTTTCAGGAGATGATAGACAACCGACAGGCTTATCTCACCAAATACCGGGCTATCAACCGATGGGCCCGCTATATGCACTCCTTCGGTCTGGGCCACCGTCTCGGCGTCGACCTTCCCGGTGAGGAGGCGGGCTGCATCCCGGACTCTGCCTATCTGCAGCGCCACCACCGCGGCAACTGGAACGGGACGACCATCATGTGGATGGGCATGGGGCAGGGTGAGGTGACGACGACACCGCTGCAGCTCTGCAACCTCGCTGCCCTCATCGCCAACCGCGGATGGTATGTCACACCGCATATCCATAAAGTCCCGGCGGGGTCTAAAGACTCCACCTTTGTCCGTCGCCACCACAGCATGGCGTCGCCAGCGGCTTTCACCACCGTCATCGCGGGCATGCGGGCGGCGGTGACGGGGGGCACGGCGGCGAGTATCAACACGCCCCTATATAAAATATGTGGGAAGACGGGAACGGCGGAGAACGAGGGTAAGGACCATTCCATCTTCATGGGCTTTGCTCCGATGACGGATGCAAAGATTGCCGTGAGCGTCTATGTGGAGAATGGCGGCTTCGGTGCCGACCTTGCCGCACCCCTCGCTGCCCTCATCATCGAGCAGGCCGTCCGTGGCCATCTCTCGCCGGCATCGCAGAAGAAGGTAGCGCAATGGAGACAGAAAAACGTGAAGATAACACCCGTAGAGAAGGAAATCCGCTTCGACGACCTATAATAAATAGACTTATTTCCTGTAGGTTTATTCTCTTTCCTTGACTTCGTCAGATTACCTTAAATCACCTCTTTCGCTGAACAAAACCATAGCGATGTTTATGGCCGTAACTATTCTGCGTTTTGTTCCTCTCATAAATTATCAGGGAGTATAGACTGATACCTGATGATATATCGTTTCCTAAATTAAGTTAATTGTTATACAATTTTCTTGGCAGTTATCTGTATAACGATTATCTTTGCACCCGTAACTAATTATATCTTTTATTAAACTTTCTTTGTTATGATAATGATGAGTATAGAGCGGGGGAAGCAAGGGATTGCGATGAGCCCGTTGGAGTATGCCGAGAACAAGGCGCGGATGGTAGCATTCTTTCAGAGGATGATGAATCTTTCTCCACGTGGTGACGGCTTTCCCCGCTGGCAGGATTCTGCCGACCAACTTATTGAGAACGCCTACCAGCTGTGGCAGTGGCGTGTGTTTACCGACAAGTCCACAGGTCGCCCGATGACTTTTCGGGAGATAGCGACGCGGCTCTGCCGCAACCTCCATGTCAGGATGCCCGCCAACATCTATGCTGTGGCAAGGTACAGCCGGTCGACACGGCGGTTGCCGGTCGTGGAATATTTCGCCATGCTGTGGCGTGAGGCACGGCTGAGTCCGGAGATTCTCGTGACCTGGGAGGAGCCGATCACCCTCCCCAAACCAACCAGTTATCGTGGACTTTTTACCCGTTGAGCCGATGGATTTGGTACATTATCTTTACTGGCTTATCCAGCAGCCGGCGGGTTCGGTGAAATGGACAGCTAAACGCAGCGACCTCGTCGAGCTCGTCCTCGACGTGGCGCTGACGGAGCGCCTCCGCGACGGCCGTGGCTTCCCCATGACACAGCGACAGCTGGCCAAGATGGCTTTTCAGGCCGTTGGGCTGCCCCTCTCGGTGGGGAACTTCCCCCATGAGGTGTACAGAATTCGTAATCGGGCCAGGGCACTGCCACCCCTGGAGAAACGCATCAGCGGCAATGCCAACGACATCGTGATTGATGACAACAACTAATTTAAATGCTATTTATTACTATTTATTACTATGAAACAATCTCTAAGAAAACAGCTTTCCCCACATTTCATGCTTTATGAGTTTACGCGCAGCGGTGTCGCCATCGAGAACGACCTCGACAACACCCCTAATGCGCAGCAGACGGCGGCGCTGAAGGCGCTCTGCGACAACATCCTTGAGCCGCTGCGTCTCCATTTCGGTCCTATCGTCATCTCTTCCGGCTTCCGCTCGCAGAAGGTGAACCGTCTCGTGGGTGGTGTCCCCTCCTCGCAGCATATGAAGGGTGAGGCGGCCGATATCGTGGTGGGTGACAAGGCACGGGCCACGGCGATGTTCGACTTCATCCGTCGCCACCTCGACTTCGACCAGCTCATCTGGGAGCCCGTCGGTGCTGCCAATCCCCGCTGGCTGCATGTCAGCTATACTGCGAAGCGAAAGAATAGGGGGATGGTATTGGGTGGTAGGTGATAGAACTCCATCATCGTCACAAGATTGTAACACCTACGACACGGAGACGAAAAAAGCAGTGCCTAACCTTTGTCCGTCCTGAACGGATGGTGGGCCCTCTCAGCCCGTCATCTGCTCAGGACGAATTTTTCTACGACATGTGCCACACCGTCCTCCTCGTTGGAGTAGGTGATATAGTCGGCCGTGTCCTGGATGTCCTTCGGTGCGTTGGCCATGGCCACGCCGAGTCCGGCGAAGCGTATCATGCTCTGGTCGTTGTAGCCGTCGCCACAGGCGATGACCTCGTCACGGCTGACGCCGACGATGTCGAAGAGACGCTCCAGGGAGTGGGCTTTGTCGATGCCGGGCGGCACGCACTCTAAGAAGAAGCCCGCCGAGCGGTAGGCATCCATGCGACCTTGGAAGGTCTCTCCCAGGCGCAGCTCCAGGTTGTGGAGAGGGGCCGGGTCGCCGACGACGAGGCATTTGTTGATAGGGTAGCGCACCTGATGGATGAAGTCATCGTATTCCACGACGGGCATCTTGTTGATGAAGGCCTCGTGGAGAACATATTTGTTGGCTTTCTTGGTAGCGGCGATGACTTCGTCCTGATAGGTGAGCATCTCCATGCCCGCGGCTTTCACGGCATCGTAGAGGGGCGGCACTACGGTGGGGTCGAGGGGCTGGTCGAAGACGACCTTCCCCGTGGCGCAGTCGGTGATGCGGCCACCGTTGAAGGCGAGGATATAGCCGCCGAAGTCCTTCAGGTCGAGCTCTTCGGCTAAGGCCGTGATGCCATAGGTGGGGCGTCCTGAAGCGAGGACGATGCGCAGCCCCTGACGCTCGGCGCGGAGCAGTGTCTCACGCGTGCGTGGGGTCATCTCTTTCTTACTGTTGGTGAGGGTGCCGTCAAGGTCGAGCACGATCATTTTGTATTCCATAGTCTTTATCTGTTATCCTAAAATTTTTCGTTGTGATGTCCGTCCTGGGCCGTCTCTTCCGCCGTATTACTGTCAGCGGCCTTTTGGCCTAACAGCTTCCTCAGGAGGAAGGAGGCGTTCTGGTTGCGTGCCACGCCGGGTGTTATCTTATAAGAATAGGTGACGTCGTTGCCGAGCGCTATCTCGAAGCAGAAGTTGTGGAAGACGGGGCTCTCCTGCTCCATCTTCGAGAGTTCGAGGTCGTGAGTGGCGATGATGCCCGTCACGGGCTCTTTCTCCATGGCTCTGAGGAACATCCGTGAGCCGTTGAGCTTGTCCAGGGAGTTGGTGCCCCGCAGAATCTCGTCGAGGATGATGAGTGTGGGGGCGTCGGCAGAGAGGTTGTCGAGGAGCTGGTGGAGGCGCAACAGCTCGGCATTGAAATAGCTGATGCCGTGGGTGAGGTCGTCGTTGGTGCGCATGCTTGTGAAGAGGTGGAAACGCGACACGGTGAGGCGCTTGGCAAAGACGGGCATGGCATTCATGGCCAGCACGTAGTTGATGCCGACGGTGCGGAGGAAGGTGCTCTTGCCCGCCATGTTGGCGCCAGTGACGATATAGAAGTTTCGGTCTTTCAGCGACACGTCGTTGCGCACGGCCTTCTCGCCGAGGAAGGGGTGCCACAGGTCGTGGGCCTCGTAGACGACCTGCGGGCTGTCGACGACAGTGGCGTGGGAGGCCTCGGGGTGGTTGGCGGCAAACTGAGCCTTGCTCACGGCCACGTCCATTGCCGTGATGCTGTCTATCCACTGTGGCAGGTTGTCGGCAGCGATGGTTCGCCAGTGGTAGAACTTCGCCACGAGGAAGATGCCGCGCAGACCGAAGGCGTCGGAGAAGAAACGGTAGGCGTCGTTGCCGCGGAGGGTGAGGGTGTCGACGATAGCTGTCAGCCTCTCGAAGGAGTCGGTGAGGGCTGTGACGTCATCCGGCCGCTCCTGTCCGTTGTTGATGACTCTCAGCAGCCTCCTGAGCGGCTGCATCTGGCTCAGCAGCTGCCCCCCGGCCTGCTGCATGGCTTTGAGATGGCGCCCCGTCAGGGCCTGAACGAGGAAGAAGTTGATGAAGAGCCACAGAATGGGCAGCAACGGATTGACGAGGCTGTAGATGGCTGCGATGATGGCGGCGAGGAGTCCGGCGGCAAGGAGCCAGCTCACGACTTTCAAGACATTGCCGCCAAAGACCGCGGGGATGGCGACGCGCTGCAGATGGGGTAGGGAGGAGCGTATCGCGCCGGTGTCTATCTTCGCGTCCACACCGTTGGCGATGAAGCGCATACGCCAGGCTGTGGCATCGTCGCCCGTGGGGAGGACGGAGCTCTGTTCCCGGCTCTCATCGGTGAGGGGCAGCGTGCTCAGGTCGTGGGCTAAGCGGTCGGCTCCCAAGGTCGTCACCGTGCGGTTGATGCGTTGGTAGAGGGAGGCCGGGCCGAAGATGTCGAGGTCGTAGGTGAAAGGGTGGTGGACATCGATATAGCGGCTGCCGTCGTCGAAGGGTGTGAAGTCGGCGTTGAGGTAACCCTCCTCGTGGCTGTAGGCCTTGCGCAGGCGTTCGGTCTCGGCGATGCGGTGGCTGTTGCGCACGTCGCTGTTGCGGATGACGACATAGAGGGCGAACATCGCCACGGCAAGGAGCCCCTCGACAGTCTTCGCCGTGGGCGAGCTGCTCACCGTGATGAGGACGATGAAGAAGATGATGGCGAGAAAGGACGCTATCTCGCCGAGGACGAAGGCGCGTCCGCGGGCTTTCAAGCCGTTGATACGTTGCTCAAGGCGTGCGGACTCGCGGTGATAGTCGTCTCTAAGTTGTTGTTGTGTTACCATATTGTGCAAAGAGACCACCTTATTACAAACTTTCTTTGTGACATTCTTCCACCTCCCATTCGTCCACGGTATGCTTGTCGGCGTCGAAGCGGATGCCGACTTTCACCACCTTGCGGCCATCGGTGAGGTAAGGCTTGGCATAGCCGCGAGCCTCAATCTGCTCAAGGGCATGGCGGGCGGTGTCGCCAACCTTCAGCTCCATGACATAGATTGCGTTGGGCATGAAGACGACCAAATCGGTGCGGTCGTCCGCCACCTTCACTTGCGTGCGCACATAGACATTGAGCATGGAGAAGATGAGGTAGAAGGTGTATTCGTAGAATCCTTCCTTCGTCTTTGCCTCAGCGAGCTTCTGCTTGAATCCTTCTACGTAGGGGATACCAGCAAGATAGGCCTGCATGTGCTGCATGGCCAAGTCGATGTCGCCCTGCTTGAGCGCCTTCCAAAACTTTGCTGCAAAGCCCATCTGTACGTCCGCATTATTCAAACCTGTATAGATGGGGAGCAGACCGTTGACATATCCCACGCGTACCTCCTGGTTGGGGATGGATAGCTTATAAGCTTCAGTATCAGGATCGTAGTCTTTGATGGTAAGATAGCCGCTCTGATAGAGTAGCGGCAGAGCGTCCTTCATGTTCTCCGTGGGCTGGTCGAAGGCCGACTCGGGCACGTCGAGGGAGTCGAGGGACGTGATGTCAGTGTGAAAGTGCTGCATCTGCTTGATGAGAAAGGTTGGAGTGCCTGAAGCAAACCAGTAGTTCGATACCTTACGACGTACAAAGCAATTCAGCAGGCTGAACGGGTTATAAACTTCGGGGGCCTCTGCCGCAAAATGATAGCCGTCGTATTGCTGTTTAAGCTTGTCGTGCATCTGCTCAGGCGTCATCTTTAGGGCTAATGCCAAGCGCTCCACGTCGGGCCACAGCGTAGTGCACAGCTCCTCTTCGGTGAAGCCGCAGATGGTGGCAAAGGTCTCGTCCAAAGAGACATTCAACAGATTGTTGATTGTGGAGAAGATGCTCAGCTGTGAGAACTTCGTGATGCCGGTGATGAAACAAAATTTTATGAATGCCTCATTGGCCTTGAGGGGTACGTAGAACTCCTGCATAACTTTGCGCATGGCGTCGAGGGTAGCCTGACTATGGAGCACGTCGAGTAGCGGAGCGTCGTATTCGTCGATGATGACCGCCACCTGCTTGCCCGTTTTCTCTTTGGCACGATGGATAAGTCCGGTAAGCAACTTGCCAGGTGTAGTTTCATCATTCTCACGTCCATAGACATCTGTCAAAGGTTTCATCATCCACATTAGCGTCTCACGCAAACCTTCGGCATCTTCTTGTCCCTTAGCTACACTGAGGTCGAGATGGAGCACGGGATAGCGTGTCCACTCCTTTTCCAATGACATGATTTTCAAACCTTCAAACAACTCACGCTCGCCTTTGAAATAGGAATCCAAAGTTGACGTGAGCAGCGACTTGCCAAAACGGCGCGGGCGGCTCATAAATACGAATGTGGCGTAGTGCGCCATTTGCCATACAAGGTCGGTCTTGTCAACATAGATAAAGCCTTCCTTGATAATTCTTTCGAAGGTCTGTATGCCTACAGGATATCTTCTCATCATCTGCTCCATAACGCGGTCTTTCTGATTCACCTGCAAACTTACGAAATTTATTCGAGATTTCAGTCAAGCGCGTGATGATATCTTTCCCCAACCCCCGATTTTCCATCTGCTATCATGCCGAACAGCCATGTTGCCTGCTGACAGCGTTAAAACTACGCAAATATTACGCTTGCATGAATCAAACTGGTGTGATATCTTGTCTCTACTTGGTTTTCAATTCTGCTAAGATTACAATTTTCCTGCATGAATATTTCTCTGCGGGGAGAATTATGCGTAATTTTGTACTATCAAACGACACGTTATGAACCAACGCTTACATTTTCTGCCCTTTGTCCTCAGTCTGGCGCTGTTGTTGCTCCCATCTGTAGGGTTGCGGGCTCAGGAGACCTTCACGCTCGTCACCGATGCCTCGACGCTCTCGGCGGGCGACCGCATCGTTATTGCCAACACCGAGGCCGGAGTGGCCATGTCGGCCAAGCAAAATAAAAACAACCGTGCCTCCGTCCCTATCACCATCTCCGGTGACAATCTCACCGCAACCGCTGACGTGCAGGTCCTCACCATAGGCGGTACCGCCGATGCCTGGACTTTTGGCACCGGTGACGGCTATCTCTGCATGGCGGGGTCAAGCAATGGACTGAAGACGACCACCACTGTCGATGCCAGCGCCCAAGCCTCTATCGCCATCGTTGCGGGGGCTACCACCGTGACCTTTCAGGGTAGTGGCAGGAACACGTTGAGATACAACAGCAGTGCGAAGATCTTCTCCTGCTACAGTCCTACGGGCAGCGTGACGGGGGAGATTAATATCTACCGCAGCGGGAAAGGTACCGTCAACGCCGGGCGCGTGAAGTCGATAGCCGACTTCTGTGCCTTGGACGACGACAGCCAGGTGGAGCTTTATTTGGCTGACGACCTGCAGGCGCGTGTGGTCTATGCCTCCAACGACACGGTGATGCTGAAGGACAACACGGGCGTGGTGATGCTCGTGGGGGTGGCTACGAATCCGGCCATGACCTTCGGCGACCACGTGGCGGGGTATATCCGTGGTAAGAAGGCTACGGCGGAGGGCATTCCTGTCCTCGCTCCTACGACGCAGACGACCAGCGCCTTCCTCGTCATCGCCCACCCCGTTACAGAGAGCGACGTGAAGCCCGTAACGCCGACGGGTATCGACACCATCATCGCTCCCTCTGTCAGCGACGGCATCTTCTATGACCTCAACGGCCGCGGCTATGGCACGGACAGCAGCCGACTGCCACAGGGTATCTATATCAGAGACGGAAAGAAATGGATCATCAAGTAAGCACATCAGCTATGAAAAAGATATTCTTCGCGCTCATCGCCTCGGCAGTCGCCCTCGTCGCCCCTGCCCAGCGCAACGTGAAGGTGCAGTCGGTGCACCTCAAAGACGGAAAGGTCGTCACCTTTGACCCTGACGCCGTCGACAGCTCGCGGGTGGTGTTCACACCGGAAGGCGACTCCCTCGGCGTGAAAGTCTATGTTGGCGGAACGTCCAACGACTATCTCTATTCCCAGATAGACTTCGTCACCTTCTATCCTCAGCAGTCCACAGGTGTCAATGTCAACCGTAACACGGCGGCCGACCTGACGCGCAACCCGGAGTGCTGGCGCTTAGAGTTCCCACGGCTCTACCAGGGCACTGACGTCACCTTCGAGGTCACGCACAGCACACAGCAATACGGCATCACCTATTCCTTGGAGTGGGACGGCAACAAGCGCGCCAACCGTTGGACCTGCTATGAGTTCAGTGCCGCTACACCCGACAACGGCGTGAAACGAACGGATGCATGGTCGACGGATAGTTCTATTCCCGCTCAATATCAGACCGACGGCTCCGATTATTCTGGCAGTGGCTTCTCGCGGGGACACCTCTGTCCTTCTGGTGATAGGACAAGCAGTAAAGAGCAGAATCAGCAGACGTTCTATTATAGCAACATGCAGCCGCAATATCAGAACCACAATGGCGGACAGTGGAACAACTTAGAGGCGCAGGTGCGCTCCTGGGGCGAGGACCGCTCGTTCTGCGACACGCTCTATGTAGTGAAAGCGGCGACAATAGATGACGCGCAGGTCATCAAATACCTCAGAAGTGACAACACCGTGCCTGTACCGAAATACTTCTATATGTGCCTCCTCGCCGTGAAGGACGGGGCGTACAAGGCCATCGGCTTCTGGACGGAGCATGTCAACACCGCGGAGAAATATCCTTTCAGCCACTATGCCAAGAGCATTGACGAGATAGAGGCTCTCACGGGCATCGACTTCTTCTGCAACCTCCCCGACGATATCGAGCAGGAAGTGGAAGCAAGTTACAACATTAGCGAATGGTAGAAAAGAAAAACTTGCCTTTTTCCTTGGCGCGTATCGTTATTTTCCCTATCTTTGCCGTGAAGAATGAAAACGCTGAGAATTATCACGAGATTGTAGCATAACTGAAAACGAGAGGTAATCTGATAGTGGTACATTTGCAACGTGAATGTATTGCTATATACGCTGACTGATTATTAACTTTAAATACTTTTGTCTATGAACAAAATTTTACGCTTAACTTTTGTAACGTTGTTGGCGTTGGTCAGCAACATGATGCTGGCTAATGAGGCCTACAAAACGCTCACGTTCCCAGATGACAACAAGGCAGACAATAAAGTCAGTTCCTATGCGAAGACATGGACGGCTAAGATTGGTGATTTCTCTTGGGAGATTGCCAACTTCAACAACTACAATTGGAATAATTGGACTTACATCAAGTGTGGTAGCAAGAATGAAGCTTCTACTGCCAGTATTGCTACCAGTTCCGCGATGGACAAGGCTATCGGCATCGTACTTGTGACCATTGACAAAATAACTGCTGCCAATGTCAACAGTATCTCTTTGGAGGTCGCTTCGGATGCAGCTTTCTCTCATGTGAAGGAAACTGTGAAGGCTGCGAAACTGGAGAAGGGTGACATGCAGTTCAAAGTGAGTGCTCCCGCCGCAAATCTTTACTACAAGCTTGTTTTTGATTGTAGTAAAGGTTCTTCTAATGGCTTGGTTCAGGTTTCAAAGGTAGCATACTACGAGCAGGGTAAAACACCTACAACTGTGGACATCTCTAACACTCCTGAGACTGCTTACACTGTAGCAAAGGCTAAAGAGTTGATCGATGCCAACGAGGGTCTTGCTACAGACGTCTATGTCAAAGGTATTGTGTCAAAGGTAGATACTGCAAATGTATATAGATATCATAATATTGCCATCTACCTCAGTGATGATGGTACGGCAGAAAGCAAAAATTCTTTAGAGGCATATGGTTGCAACAACTTGGAGAATAAGACTTTCGAAACTTACGATGAGAGCATGGTGAAGGCAGGTGATGAAGTTATCATCTATGGTAGTCTTACGAAATATAATAACACCTATGAGCTTGCCAAGGGCTGCTATATCTATTCTATAAAGAAAGCTACAACTGGCATCAACAGTGTAAAGGTAGCTCCTAAGTCTTCAGAGCTCTACAACCTCTCCGGCCAGCGTGTCGACAGCTCTTACAAGGGTGTTGTGATTCGCAATGGTAAGAAGTTCGTGAACAAGTAATTGACAGCTGAGGACCTCAAAGAGAGGTTACACTCCCAATAACCCCGGGTCGTGGAACGAGCAGGACGGAAAGTCCTGCGAGGGAGCGACCCGGGGATTTTTGTGTCTGGAGGCGAAGACATCGTGAGGTCGCCATGTATGATATGGTGTGAGCACTGACCCCGGAGGGGTCACACCATGAATGACCCCAGGTCGTCTCGGGGACGGGAGGGCGAAGCGAAGCAAGTCCTCCCGGCACCGAGCGACCTGGGGGACAGAGCAGCGAGCGTGGAAAGACCTCGGAGAGGTCTCACGTGGACAGCAGGACATATATCGTAGCATGTTATAGAAGGAAAAGGAAAATTGTCATGTCCAGGCTTCCTGAGGAGCGAAAGGCTGTCCATGCCCATTTCCCAATAAACTCTCAGGCTAATACCGCTATACCTGCTGTCCACGTGAGACCTCTCCGAGGTCTTTCCACTCTCCTCGCTCTATACCC
>ERZ791623.440-NODE-440-length-25546-cov-8.068926_pt1 | contig 25546 bp, 25 predicted proteins | sample MGYA00510268_ERZ791623 | MGnify/ENA primary metagenome ERZ791623 (study PRJEB30046, sample SAMN00715216) | human gut metagenome | study: EMG produced TPA metagenomics assembly of the A metagenome-wide association study of gut microbiota in type 2...
GAAAATTTGTGTGGTACACTCAGAAGAAATTAAAAAAATCGATACTTGAGAATCAAGAAGTTACATTGACATAGGCTGCAAGTTGGGTTATGAACTTTTAATCAGAAAAATATTATCATATACTTAGCAAAACTGTGACAACGATAAATCATTCATTTCATGGCGTAGAGGAGCCATTCATGAGTAGCAAGTTGTACTTTTGTACGTACACCTCGGTTACCACCTCGGTACACGTCAAAAGTCACTTGCCAGCAGAGCTGGGGAGAAAAAACGGTCGCAACTCCCTAATCCTTATTAGATGAACTATAAACCATCCAACCACGTATGAAGAAGAAATGTATCCGTTTGGAAATCCGTCTCACAGAAGATGAGTCTCAGATGTTCCAGAACAAAGCGAAAAGCTATGGAGGAAATGTGAGTGCTATGGTGCGTGATGCGGTCAGTCGCTTCGATGATAAACGGACAAGAGGGAAGATAGAGACGATGGAGGCACTCCTACAGTTCTATAAAAAATATCAACAACAGCTCTCGTGGTTGGGCGGGAATTTCAACCAGTGTATGCACCGGGCTAATGAGCTTGCCATAGAAGGTGAGCTTAACGAAAGTTACTTCCGCTGCATCCTAATCCCCGAGACTCGGAATGCTATTCAGGCAATAAGGAGCATCAAGGCTGAATTGGATGCCATTCACGACAAGCAAGAAGAAGCATAAACCTTTTGACCCTTTTGATATGATTATCACCATTCTTCCATCCTCAACCAACTTCCATGCCGTCGCCTACAATGAAATGAAGGTTGAAAAAGGTGTGGCTACGCTCTTGGAGGCTCAGAACATTCTTGGACTTAGACCCGAAGCCTTCACTCCCGAAAAGCTCCGGCAGTTCTTTATAGACTACTCTTCACGGAACACACACATCCAAAATGCCCAGTTTCATGTGGCTGTCAGCTGCAAGGGAACAGAGTACACTCACCAGCAGCTTCTCGATATTGCCCAACGTTATCTCAAGGAGATGGGTTATGCTGATGAAGGACAGCCACTGTTGGTCTATGCTCACCACGATACGGACAACAACCATATCCATATCGTTACTTCCCGCGTCGCTCCCGACGGTCATAAGATAGACCACAACCATGAGAAACGGCGTTCCAGAGCTGCGACGCTGAAAATTATGGAGGAATATACTGGTCAAAGGCAGGAACCTGATGTCAACGACATAGCCAAAGACACGCTTACTTATCGATATACTTCCAAAGCCCAATTCTGTGCCCTCATGGAAAGTCTTGGCTATGAGTGCAAGGATGATGAAGAGAAGCCGATCGTTCACCTCTACCGAAACGGCGAAGAGTTAGGTACGATACAAGTGCAGCTCATTATGCGGCACGCATTGAAAGAGAACAAGCCCGATGACAAACGTCGCAAACAGCTACGTGCCATCCTGCAAAAGTACCGCAACCTATCTGCCAACAAGGAAGAACTTGCAAGTCACATGAAGCGTAAGTTCGGTATCAGTTTAGTCTTTGTAGGCAAGGCGGACACGCCGTATGGTTACATCGTCGTTGACCACAAGAACAAAACTGTCTTCAAAGGCGGTGAGTTCCTCAGTATCAAAGAACTTCTCCAGTTCGAGGATGCCGCCACTCGCTTTGCAAAGATTGAGAAGACGATTGACGACCTGCTTACCGACAACCCGAAGCTTACAACGGCAGACATCAACCGCGTCTTCTATCGCCAATTTGGTACGCGCATTCATCGAGGAACGGTTTCATGGAACGGAGATACCATCAACCTGCGAGAGTCTGTTGTTCGTCAGCTCCATGACAACTACTTGGAGTCAAAAGGCATTGTCAAACACGTTAGCACTCATCAGCCAAAGGCAGAGAAGCCACGGCATTCATCTCTCCCAGGTTCTAATCCTAATATCAGTAATATAATGGGCAGCCAGGCTGGTTCAAAGGATACTAATCGAGAAAATGAGGTAGGCCATGGTATGAACGTGAATGACGTGGACGACGAGCAGAGCCAGCAGGCTAAGTGGCGGCGATAGACGGTTAGAACAACCTGGGCTCTTTGTCGAGGTAGCTTTCCTGATGCAGAGGGACAATCTTGTCAGTGGGCAAAAGATGACCTATCATCAAGGGAGAATGTGGGTCGTGAAGAGCGTAATTTTCCTTCGCCTTCTCATGGTCGTAATTGGCATAGCAGTACCGGCAGCCGTTGATGCAGGTGTTGTAGTCGCCAAGTCCACGACTCTCCATGCACCTGCAGCCGGGACGGTTGCCTTTCTCACCTACCTTCTTGAAGTGAAGACCGAGTGAATGCTCGTAGATAGCCCGTGTCATGCAGCCACTGTTATGGATGCCGTATTGTTCATAGCTCTCCTTCGTCCCACAAGTCTGAATATACAGATGGTGCTTGGCGGCAATCTCGCCCAATCCCTTTGCAATCTGTTTTTTCTGCTGTTCTGTAATCGGCAGCAAATCGGGCATGTGCAACTTCTTATACCACACTACAAAACTGAAAAGGCAGCGGTCAACGTATGGCGCAAGCCGCTGAGCCATACCGTCGAAAGTCTCGAAATGCCGTTCAATGGTGTATTTATCTTTCAGCAGCACAGGATCATACCGCCAGATGATTTTCTCCTTTCCGACCATTGCCGACAGTTCTTTCAGCGTCTCAATGCTTTCGTCTATGCTGGGCACGTTGGGCTCTATGTCCTTCCCATAGGCGGTGATGGTGTAGTGGAAATGGCAGTTAAAGCGGTCGGTGATCTCATGCAACCGAGGCAGAATTGGACGATAGTTCTTGCTACAGAACTCCACCACGTCGATGGTCTCCGGCGTGAGCTCGATTCTGTTCACCACATCATGGTAAAACGGATTACGGCTTAAGGCATAGCCTTCCCGGAAGCGGTTCAGCAGCCACTCCGAGAAATAGTTCACCGTATCAGTTCTTCCACCTGTGTTCAGTATCATTGCAAAATGGGTAATGTTGTTGAGACGCTCTTATAATATCTTTTCTATCTCCACTAACTTGTCAACGATGTAGTCCGGCTGCCGGTCCAAAGTCTTTAAGTCAACATTCCAGCGGTTGAAGAAGATTGTGTCCAATTCCGCATTGATGGCCCCCGCAATGTCCGTGTCGTAGTGGTCGCCAATCATGATGGTCGTTTCGCGTTGGGCACCAGTTTGGGCGAAGGCATAGTCAAAGAACTCCTTGCACGGCTTGTTGGCACCGGCATCCTCACTGAGAATGACGGTGGAGAAATAGTCCTCTAACCCTGCCGACTTCAATTTGCGGTACTGAACTTCATGAAAGCCATTGCTGCAGATATGCAGTCGGTAACCCTTACCCTTGAGATAGTCTAATAGCTCCTTTGCCCCCGGCACGATACCCGGCTCACGGGAAATGATGTCTCCATAGCGGTCACTGGCCGCAACGCACCACTTAGGCGTAATCCATGACGTGTCTCCGCCACAAGCCTTCACCATCTCTGTCACCGGCCTGCGATATCGCTCCACAATCAGCGTGTCACGGTCGATTTCGCCATGGGCATATTTCGCCCACACGTCAACGTTGGTGGCGAAGTACGCATCTCTGAACTCCTCGTAGGACGGCATGATCTTCTCCCAATGCCGCTCGTCAAAAAGCTTCTTCAGCGCAATCATACTGTTGCCGTGCGTGTCATACAGCGTGTCGTCGAAGTCTATGAACAAGTCTCTATATCTCATTGTCTCAATTATTTTGATGTACTCGCACTTCATCCTCATCGCTCAGATGCATTTGTGTAAGTTTCTGGTGAAAATGTATACAAAAATACGAAATTGGAAAAACAGACAACAACGACCCGACAACAGACGCCACTGGTATGATGAAAACTACTGGGGACAAGCATTTAGGCCCATTGTCACTTGGCATCATAGTCTTGTAAACGAAAAGTAATATGACTGAAAGAATGACTATATTCACTGATAAACATATCGCCATAGTCTGCACCGACCATGCTCTTTTCCTTAGCGAATACCATACTGCACTACCAATTACAAGATATGGAATCATGTACAGCATGGCAAAACAGAAACAGAACGCAAGAAGGTGTGGGTCTGTCACTATTGTAATTGGAGTGGATAAGAATAGCCATGAGGTTGGATTAAGTAACACGGCAATCATAGAACAGTAAAACATTCTCTGTATGATTTTGCATAATACTGGGTACTTGGATTTTATGCGAATATAATATGCAAGCTTCATTTCTATTTTTGTAAAAGTCTTATTCATCCAACAATCGTCGCCACCACCTTCCGTGCTCCGCCCTCGTTGCGGAATTCACAGAGATAGATACCTTGCCACGTGCCGAGGTTCAGTCGCCCGTCGGTGATGGGAATGTTGATGCTTACGCCTGTTATGATGCACTTCGCATGAACTGGCATATCGTCCGAGCCTTCGAGAACGTGTCGGTAGCTAGGCATGTTCTCCGGCGCAAGCCTGTCGTAAATCGTCTCCATGTCACCTCTCACGTCCGGGTCCCAGTTCTCACATATACTCAACGCGCAGCTGGTATGCTGCACGAAAAGATTGAGCAGCCCCGTCTTCGGCAACTGTGGCAGATGCAGGAGAACCTCATCCGTTATCAGATGGAAGCCACGGGACCGCGCTCGAAGAGTAAATTCTACTTGTTGTACCATAGAACGATAAGAGACATTTTATTTCTTTGGATATCCTATCTGGCTGTTGAGCACTAAGTCATAATTGTCGTCGAGCCCAAGTTCCTTCTCCAATGTCTCCGTGTCCATCGTCATGCGTGGCACGGTGTTCAGGCCGAGCGCACTGCATGCGAGGCAGATGTTTTCAGATACATAGCCCGCATCGACCACACCCATGCGAGTCTTTGCTTCTTTGGGCATCTGTTGCGGGAACTTATTGTGATTACTGACCAGCACGAGCGAGACCGGTGCACTGGCGGCAAAGCTCTGACGACCGGCAACAGCAGCGCGAAGATCCTTGTTGCTCACCTTTTTCAGGCTATTGCTCTTCGGCTGATACAGATAGGCACCATCCTGACGAATGACGTACACTTGGATGTCCTGCGCATTAATAGCCGACGGAGCAGTAATTTTGCCCTCAGCCGGACGGTTGATTCCACAAGCCGCCCAAAGTACAGTAGATAGCACATCGTCGGAAATCTGCTTGTCGGCATACTCACGTGTTGAATGTCGGTTCTGCAATGCTTGCATCAGCGTCACCTTGTTGTCCATTGACGGTTTCGGCAACTGGATATTGTCCTGTGCTTTGCATGATGTGGCTACCATGAGCATTGCCACACATACGATTGTAAGAATGTTCTTCATCATTAAACCTCCTCAAATATATCTTTAATCTCCTTGCGTTTCTTCTCCAGATGCGTACAGTTGGGAGCAATGTGGCCAATGGGAACGATAGCCACAGCCTCATAACCGTCTACCGGCAACAACCGCTTGACAGCTTCCACATCATAGTTGCACACCCAGCAGGAGCCCAGTCCACGGTCAGCGGCTGCGAGGCAAAGGTGCTCGACGGCAATGCCGAGGTCAATGTCGCCATGGTTCTTATTGTCGTCTGTTCGCACCCAAGCATCATTCAAACTCTTGAAGCACAAAACGAACATCGGCACGTTGGCGAACCTAGGTCGGTTGTAGCACTGCCGCACCTTCTCTTTGCCCTCTTCCGAAGTAACTACCAGGAACTTCCATGGCTGGAAGTTATGTGCTGACGGTGCCAACCGCACACAATCCATGATGTACTCTATGTCAGCCTTGCTGACCGGCTCGTCCGTGTACTTGCGCACGGAGAAACGCTTCGTTGATAATTCTTTGAATGTCATAATTGTATATCTATAATTTGTGTGTGAATTTACAACGAGGATAATTACTACAGCCTAAGAATTGACCGTATTTCCCCTTTCTTTCAATCAATCTGCCACCACATTTAGGACAGACAAGGTTTTCAATTTTTCTTTGATAATCATCTTTGCGCTCTTTTGCATATCTTACATGCTCCTTGATAGCATTCTTTTTTTCTAAACATGTATGGCTCAGTTTTTCTGCCATCTTTTGTACCTGTTCCTCACTTAAAACCTTGTCTTGGTATGATAGTATTTCTTTGTTAAGGTCATATGTATAGACAACAATTGATGAGGATTCTACATATAGTCTGCATCTTGATGTGAATACAACGATGGGTGTAAAATACGATTGAGGGAGATTGAATAGATTCGCTAAACTATACACATGTCCTAGATTCTGATTTATTGGATTATGGAAACAATATTTGTTACCCCATATATTCTGTGTCCACTCCTCGGCCTTCTCACTACCATAAATGTCCCCCTTGTAGTTTTTAGTTTCAATGACAAATATGCCATAAGGAGAAATGACAACATGGTCAATCTGTGAGGAATATTCGCCTTCCTGGACAATCACGTCGTTGAATACCTTGTACACATCGGAGAGTTTGCCCAACTTTCTTGCTACTTTTCTTTCTCCTAATTTGCCTTTCACCCCAGCTTTGTGAAAGGCTACGTACACTAGGATGCCTAATGAAATGATGATTAGTAGGTAATACATGCTTAATTCCATTTTGTCTTTGAGATTTATAGTTAAAGCTCATCCCTGATAGTTTTACAGTCAGTACCATCCAACTGCTTGTCAAATTCCTCCACCAATTGGTATTCATTCCCTGCGGTAATGCTCTCTGCATGACTTATAAGTTAAACAACCTCATTCATCATTAATTAGAAGTCATCTGACACATTCGATTGATGTGCCGCCCCGTTTGTTTTATCATTGAACTCCGCATGAGTTGACCAATTATACGGATATGAGAACAATATTTCATCTTTCATCATGTAACAATAGATGATGCCCAAACCTGTATCAACAGTAAACGTTTGTCTGTTTGAATTATCAGTACCATCGGTAATGTTATCTTCACCATATTTAGCAGAAAGGATAGAACGCAGATTGTCCAATTCTCCTTCTGCTCTGTCTTCTGTCATGCCATCATAATAGACCTTAGCTCCATAGACTACTTTTGTGTCAGTATCATAGTAAACAGCAATATTTCCCTGCTTGCCAGCAAAGGTACCGACGAAACTACGTGTTCCCACAGGAAGCATTTTGCTAACTTTCGCATTCAAGCGGAAGCCCTTGGCAACAAGTTTCTTTTGGAACTGTTCAATACTGCCGTTCAATGGAATACCTGCAAACTTCATATGCTCTGTTTGTGCATTAAGAACCAATGTAAATAGAGACACAAACAACGATAGCATCAGTTTTCTATTCATGATCTTCATAATTGATTTTAGTAATTGTAGCACACTTTGATTTGGAGGCATTCAATATCGCATCTATCTCCTTCTTGTAATTTTTGTCATAGCGATAGAGTAAACCTCTGGTGCACTCATCTTGTGGAAGTTGCTCTTTCAAGAGGCTTTCTATCGTATCGGCAGCACGGAAGATGTTCTCATAGCTGATTGATGGAACCTCCGCATTATTGTCAAGCCAATGTGATAGATATGTCCATGAACGATTTGCTACGCCGTGCCTTTCGCATACAAGGTAAGATACACATTCTGCCTCAAACTCTTTTTGTTCGTCGGAGACCAATCTGAGTTTCCACATTTCATTGGAGAATGGAGTAAGGTGATGACAGAACAAATGTCCCAGTTCATGGCATACAGAAGCAAATTCTTCACTTTTGTCTGCTCGTTCATTTACAAAGATCTTATAAAAAGTCTTTGTTCTTATTTCATGAATATTGTTTTGGAAGTCTCTTATACTAACGGTCGCTGCATTCGTTGTCTTCCTAATCAACGCACCGAAGTCTGCTCCTGCACGAGTTTTGCCTTTGTCTATACCACTATATGCCAAGCGCCGCATAAGATTATCATAGTCCTTGTCAGATACCTTATCACTTCCTACGGCATAAGGATGTGATACTTGTTCTAATATTGACTGTATTTCATCGTCGTCACCCCATAGGCTCTTCTGAATAGGGCAAGTATCGCCAATCTCAAATACAAATGAAATAGGTCCGTACTTACGAAGAATGACAAGTGGCCTGGCTTCATCTTTGGGCTTTCTATTGTATCCGTCAGCCCATTGTCTTGCCGTGAGAACATAACGAGCTGAAGGCATCTGTGTTTTCACAAGCATATTGTTGTACGGAGACAACTCCTTGAAGTGGGCACAGAATTGAAGAAGAGACTTGAAGAATTCACTTGACCTATACTTTTTGATAAGACTAAAGAGTACATCGATCTTAGCTTTACCCTCTTTATAGATTTCTGTAGAATTTCTTATAGTCTCTGCCCATTTCTCAAGGGTCTTTGTGTCAGATCCAATAGTATAGTCTGTGTGCCACAACTCCTTGATAATAGAGTCGATTATGGAATCGGAAAGATTTAAGAAGGTTTGGATATTGGCCTTCAAAGCCTCTTTCATACTTTTACTCCAGTCTTCGTATGTATATCTTCCTCCGTCAATGGTTTCATAACCAAGTTGAAGGAATGACTTTACCAATGTATCGGAAGTATTTGACATTTAAAGATTTCGTTTATCGTTTACGTATTTTCCAGTTCGCAGTTTTATTGGAATTCTCTGATAGTTCTTACAGATTATTGCCTTTGAGTTCAACAGATCTTATTATTCTTTCGTAAAACTCACTGTGAACGCTCTACACTTCCGCTCGCCCTGCCTGATGTTGGCCAAAGAGAAGCGGTCGGGCTTCTCGTAGATGTCCAAGCCTCGACTGAGGAGGATCTTCCATCCGTTGTCAAGGAGTATCCAGCGGTCGTGGTCGGCCTTGAAGTCCCATGTGAAGTCGATGCCGACAGCTTGCAGCTCGCTCTGCAAACCCTCGAAGTCGTCGATGATCTCCGGGATTTTGTCATCATCGTTTTGCGTGCTCAGATGGATTTTCAGGTTCTCAGGGTCGAGGCTGACCTCACGGATGGTCTGCACCAACTCTATGAAGTTGTCAATCTGGAAAGGAGCACGAACGTATGGGTCAACGACGGTAATCTCATGAGCTGTACGCAGATAGTCGCCGAAGAGGTTGCGGTAGGTCACGCCCTTTTGGTTCATGCGTATGGTCTTCATACACTCTCGCAATACCGGGATACGCGGACGTTTTGTGCGTTGTTCCTCGCTTGCCTCCGTGATCTCTGAAGATGTTGGCTCTTCTGACTTGAGACCATCTGTGGACTCCTTTGGTGTCTCTTTGGGCAAACCGTCATCTTCCTTCACCTCCTTGCTGCCGAACAATGCAGCTTCGAGGTCAATGCCATTCTCTACCTCTTCAAGTGTCGTTACCATCACCGTTTCGCCACTCTTCAGGTTCACATACTTGAACTTAGCAGGCTCAGCGCAGAAGGTCTCGTCAATACGGTAGAGCTGGTCTTTCACTCGCTTGCGACCCTCGGCAGCGAAATCGACAAGCTCATAGGCTTCTTCATCTGTCATGTTACCATCGGGATAAAGAAGTTTCATCATGCCTGAGAATGTCTTGCGGATGGCAAGATGGTCGCGCTCGGACAACGAGCCATCGAACTTAGCGTATTTGTCAAGCTGGTTGGTCCAGTCAGTATTGCGCAGCGCATGGAGCACAGCGGCCAAATAGTCGGTGATAAGGCCATAGCCTTTGGAAAAGCTGCTCTTCTTGAGCATTTTTATTTCCCAACCGGGGTTGTAGAGATGGATGCGGTCGAGGAAGGCTCCCTTGATAAAGGAGGTCGGAATGGACTCAAACAGATGGCTGTTCTTGAGCATGAAAGTGACCGTATGCTTCGTATTGCCGACGAAAACCATCGATGCCGTTGCCTCATGGGTCGCCTTACCTCGGTTGAAGCTCTTGTTGGCAAGGTAGTTCTGCATCGTGTCAATCAGCACGGCATCCACAGCCCGGCCTTTTTGCTGTTCAAACTCATCCCATGCTACAACATCCCAATAGCCGACAAGACCGAGTATTTCCTTGTTGCCACTCATCTTCACGAACAATCGTGCCGATGTGACATCACCGCCACTAACAAGCACGCCATAGGGCGAGAGCTCCTGGAACACATGGCTCTTACCCGTTCCCTTTGGACCAAGCTCCATGAAGTTGAAGTTGTTCTCCACATGCGGCAGCAGTCTGGCCAGCGTAATAAACTTCTCGCGCCGGTTCATCACCTCTGGGTTCAAGCCCACGGTATGCATGAGCAGGTCTATCCACTCGTCAGTGGTGAAGTTCTTACGTTGCGAGGTATAATCCTCCAGTTCGATACGTGATATCTGTATGGGCTTCAGCGTCTGGATCTCCCAGCGGACTTTCACGTCCTCGCCAGTGAGATACCCCACTGTGACGATACACCATACTCCGTTGCCAGAAAGCAGTTTCGGATTCTTCACCACGTATTCCGTACCGATGGGCACACCGGTCAGTCCAAGATTGGCAAAGGAAGCATTATACTCGTCCTTTTTCTCATTGAGTACCACTGTCACCTTGTCGATGATGCGGTGCTTGCCATGTTCGCGGATAATGCCTTTCACACGCTCGGCATCGGCACGATGGACGTAGTTGTTCTGTATGACGGTCTTGACCTTTGCCAAGCCATCAGCAATGACCTCTTCATCATCACTGGCACAATATTGTCCGAGGAGATATTCAAGGACATAAGTAGGTACGGGCAGACCGCCTTTCACCTGAAATGCCAGATCTTTGCGGACGACCTTACCAGTAAATGCATCCATTATTTTATCTTGTAGGCTCATAAGCTAAAAGTCAAAATCGTTTTCTATCAGTGTGTTGTTTGTCACGTTCACCTTCGCTAAAGGATTAAGCCTCTGCTCGTCTGTAGCATCATAGATGCGCAGTTGCAATACCTTTGACTCGACGTTCTTGTTCAGTGTTAAGTCCACTTGTATCTTGCGGTTGTCAAGGGACGGGTCTGTCTTGTCGAGGGTATATGGCTTCTCGGCAGTCACCATCTCGTCGCCATCGTATAGAGCGCAAGTCACGACCCTCCCTTTCATCTCCATTGATACGGCATCGGTCTGAAGGAGCTTGAATCTCAGACGCGAGGCTTGAACACTGAGCTTTTGGTCAAGCACGAATACTCCCACTGATTGTTTGGTATCAACACGCTCGTGCTGGCTAATCAGTACAGGAATAATCATCTCTTCGAGGGATGCCCCACCATGCGTAAACATATATCCTCCCGATGGTGCATTGAACCGATTGGTACCTTCCGGAACAGCAACAAAGATATTGCCATCTTCCTCCATTCCCGACACGTCGCTCAGGCGGTATTTAGCTACTCCCTTGGCAGGTTCTTCCGAATTGGTAAGGTAATATCGGGTTGTCTTTTCCAAGGCTTCTTCTTCAACGGGGAATTTGTCTTTCTCCTTAAATTCTTTGTCATTGAAAAGAAAACCATGATCAGCCGTGACAATGACCTGTGTAACGTTGTATGTCTCGTGGATCTTATGGATGAGTGTGTCGAGCTCGCTGATGGTCTTTCGACAGTTCTCCACAACATCTTCGGCAGTACCTCCGTGCCCTTTTCGGTCAATATTATCATGCATCACATAAACCAATGGATGCTTGAATATCTCCCGGTTCTTATCCTGGTCATAATCAGAAACTTCACTATAGTCCACACAGATGGCATTCTCTTTATATGATTCGAGGTGCTTCGAACGGTCAATGGTCTTGTCGAGTATTTTGTTATCGACGGCCATGTTCTGCCCGGTCGTATCTCCGTATAGCTTCAAACGTTGATGAGGAAGCATAGCTGGCTTGCAAAACTTGGTCTCTGTAGGCAGCATGGCCAAAGCGGCATCAAGATGTGCCACATGTTTGCGTTTGGCCAATGTTCCAATCAGCTCTTCTGCCACCTCATACCGAAGCGCGTCACTGATGATAACCACGAGCTTCTTCTGGACGGGAGCCACTTTCTCGGCATAGAAATCTTGCTGACGGAGGATATGGATACCTCCGAACCCACCGGCATCCTTTACGCATTCTGTCCACTGCAGATTCATGCGGTTGGAGTACTTTGCATAGTGCAGGACAAGCTTTTTCTTCGCAGCCTGCATGGTCTCGAACAACTTAGAATCGGGCTGAAGTGTATAATAAGCCTCAGTTGACAGACGGTACAGTTGGTCTATGCGGTACCAGTTGTGTTGGTAGGCCGCTACATAATCATCTGGCGTATTCAACGTCAGCGTTTCCAATGATTGTATATACTCATAGTATCTTGCCGCGATGACGGCATAGTCCATAGCATTTGACAAACTATCCTCCGCATGATGGCGGATGATTAAGTCTTCCAAACGTTGTATGACAGCTGTTGGTTCTGTCTCGATTTTCTCACCTAACAAGGTCTTGACGATAGGTATGCACAGCCCGTCCGGCACAAAATTATATTTAGCTTGAGTGCCATACCATTTGATGATGTTCTCGTCGCGGATGCTCCCACCAAGTTCCTCGAAAACCTCGTTGAGTATTTGTGTCTTGCTGTCCTGGCTTCGTGCCAGTTCTATCAGACGGTTCATCTGTTGCAGCGCGTAGCTATCACTGATACGGTATTTCTTGTAGTCGTCGGCATCAATAGGAGCAAGGTTCTGAGTAATGGCATTATATTTCAAGATTTGAACAATATTACCAACTTTCTCCTCAGTATTGTCGTCGTAGCCAGTGCCGAAGATGTCGGTCAATCGCTGCTGTAATTTGTCAACAATAGTTTTATTCTTCCTTAGGCGGTTGAAAAATTCTATCCGCTTTTGCGCCATCGTCTTCCTGCCAAGGAAGATCACCTCAAGCAGAATGTTATCCCAGTCGAGAACACGCTGCAACCCCATATAACTGCTGAGGAATGCTCTCACGGCGACATCCTCCGTGATGGAACCGTCACGATAGTACTGTTCCAGCAACCGCATCATCTTTGACGATTGTAGTTGCTGGATATTCTTATCCACGAAGTTTGTCATAGATAGAGGAATGTCGTATTGCTGCATGAACGCCGCAGCATCCTGCATGTGAAACTCCATGTTGGCCGCAAGGACATCCATTAATGGAAAGTCGCTCTGCAACGACTTCTTCTCCAATGGCGACACCTGGTCAAAATAGATGACTACTTTGTCATTGGCCCATTCGTGGTCAAGACGATACTTTGTCGTGAACCAGTCGCCTATGAAGCGTACCCATCTGTAGCCTTCCGGCCACTCCACACGGTCGAGGTCGTCTGCCACCCATGCGTCATGGAAGATAAAGAGCACCCGCAGTTCCGGGTCACGCTCAAAGTATGTTGTTATCTTATCTAATAGTGTACTCATTCTTTTACTGTCATTACTTTATCTTCGCCAGCACATCACCAAACTTGGCGTAGTTCACAATCACTCCGTCGTCGAGGTCGAAGGCTATCTCCTTGTCGGCCACCTCATGCAATCGGTCGTGGTGTTCACGACATTCGGCAATCTGCTTCGTGATCTTGTCTAGTTCACGGCGTTGCTGCGCTGTGAGGTTGGCCGCATCAGCTTGCATGTCCTCTTGCTGCTTAACGAGATATTCAATGTATGGCAACAAGTACTTTGTACGAACACGCTCGGCTGTCCATGCGTTCATGCGGTGCATATAGGTAATGCACTGGAAGGCACCTTTCTTGCTACTGAACAGCCAGTAAATAGGACGGTTCTGATACATCTTCTTATGGTCTTTCCAAAAGTCCTTCAGCAGGTATTGCTCTAGGGACTTGCCAAGAGCCTTCTCCATGAAGTTGAGGTTGTCGGTCAGCGAATCTTCACCGAAGACGATGCGTATTAAGTCGATGAGACGACGCAGCATGTTGTCGTTAAAGGGACAGTCGCTTGGCATCAGCGGAATGATACCGTCATCGTCTATCTTTATCTCTTCGCCATGATAGTCATAGCTTGCCAAGTCCTCTGCCGACGGGTTCGGATAAGCGATGTGCAGTCCTGGCTTGTCAAGACGGTAGCGGCCCATGCACACTCCCACGAGGTAGCTGATGAGCTGTTTGATGAGCACGTCATTGTGCCATTTGATATGTTGGTTGGTTGTTTCCATTGTCATTTATTCTTGTCAGTTTGTACCTCCCAATAGCCTTCTTTTCGGCCTCCATGCCGCACGATGCTGCCTTCCTTCTGCAAGCGGGCCAGGATGCGCTGCACCTGTCGGCTGGAAAGCTGTACTTGGTTGGCAATACTGGCAGCCGTACTCTCCGGGCGCGCCCTCAGGATGCCAAGGATTTCTTTTACGACATCTTTTACGACATCTTTTACGACATGTTGAGGCTCCACCTCGGGAATTGTCAAATTATCCTCCATACTCTGCTTATAGGCGGCAATCTCCTGTTGCAGATTGCGCAGATGAGAACGGAACATGAAGTCTCGGAACGGCTCCAGAGAATCCTGCTCACGGGAGTCGACCAGCGCCTGGATATATTCCGCTCGGTCATCTTTCAGCACCTTGGTAGGCACAAGACCGTATTCCATCTGAATATAGTTCATCACCAGTCGCGACATCCTCCCGTTGCCGTCCACCCAGGGATGAATAGCGACCAACAGGTTGTGGGCATCGAAGCTCAAGGCATATTGTGCAATGATGTCGTTATTGTCCTTCAGCTGCTCCTGTCGCTCATTCATGTTGCGACAGAAGTCAGCCAACCTCGACGGCACCTTTAGGAAGTTGAGATAGGAGCGGCCACCAATGCCCGCCGTGACATTCACCTTGCGCAACTCGCCTTTTGACGAGTCGAACGTCCCCGACAGCGTGCTGTATTTACTGCCGGTGTTTTTCATCACCAGTGCCGAGAGACCTTGGAGCATCTCCGTGGAGAACGGGATGTGCTTCGGGGCCATCCGCATGGCTTCCTCATAAGCAGTCTTCAAGTCGAGGTTCATCAGTTGTTCCACCATTGTCCTGCCTTTGGCGGCGATGCCTTCGTCGAAGAGCAACTGGTTCTCTATCTCCGTCACCGTAGAGCCCTCAATGGCCGTGGAGTGCGTGATGATAGAGTACAGGTAGAACTTCTGGTAGTCTATCTGCTCCGCGATGCCCAAGCGATGGTATTCGTCCAGCGTGGCAAGAAGAGATTGTATGATGTTCTCGTCCATAGGCTTATTCTATGCTGATTTCTCCCTGCTGCAAGATGGTGATCTCGTCGAGCGGCACGTCTGGTGTGAGCTCGTCCTGCAAGCCGTAGATATCGATGAACTGTCGGTTGAGCTCCTCTTCATTGGCATGGAGCTGCATAAAGCGTGCCGTCCACAGGCTCTCGAAGGCATTGACGCAGAGCTCCAGCGTGCTGCCATGAGTGGTCACGCCATCGGCAGGGTTACATAGACCTTGTAATGAGTTTACAAGGGCGTTGTAATCATCGTACAAAGGCTTTGTAATGCCGTTACAAGGCTGTTGTAATGATGCGTGACGGTCGTCGCAGAATTGTGCTACGGTCGTCACAGAATCGTGTGACGGTCGTTCTACAATTGTGTGACGGTCGTCACACAATGAGGCTTCAGTGGCATCCGCTGCTTCTGCATGGCGGTTCTCCTTCGCGAAACCATCGGGTTCTTGCTGCGAAACCATCGTTTTCTCGGTGGAATAACATTGGTTTCCTTGCTTGGAACCATCGGTTTCTTCCTCAGAAGTTATCGGTTCCTCGCCCTCGGCCAGCTTCATGATGGCTACCAAGGGATTCTCTGCAAAGTCCCAAGAGGTCTCGTGAGCGTCCCAGTCGAGCTTGCTTATAATGATGTTATCTTTTGTTATATTAGACAACTTTATATTACAGTTGTTTTTAAATGGAAGATTTTCGTAATCTCCAGGATTAAAGTGCATAGTTGGATTCAAGATGCCCTTAAACTCCTTAACAACCTTGGTATTACTATAACCTAAAATGTAAAAGATGTCACAATCCTTTTTAGGGAATGCTGCATTTGCACACCCATCATAAATAAATCCTTGTTCAAAATATCGAAATGCTAAAGGTCCACTTGTTATATTTGACCAACTAAAGCAGACCTTAAAATATGTATCTGTATTCTGAGGGCGTGATCTTGGCTTACCTTTAGAATCTTTAAAATCTTTTATTTCTTCTCCATTGTTCTGCCAATTTACAATAAAATTGCGACATCCATACCATTTTCTATAACTGCCTGCTTTATTATAGGGATACCACATTTCTTTTAGATATTCTGATTCTTCCGAACTGCAGCAATTAAAATTTATGGAGTTAAAATTGGGCTCGAACCATAGTCGAAGAAAGCGTTGGTTATCTGCTGTTATTAGTCCTTCACGAACAGATAAAAGCTTTGGAAGTTCTCTAGTACCAAATAAACTTATATATTTTTCACTTAGCCAGTACACCATCGGGCATCCCGGTACTTTCTCGAAGTCCTTCTGCTTGACGTTGGGGTAATACGCCTTTGCGCCATCAACGTTGCCGTCATGGTTTTCAAGGAACATATTCTCCTTGTCCGCACAGTTCTTGCCATCCACGAGGCGATAGTACGTTCCAATACATTCAGGGTTGTCCGCATCGTTAATATTGCTGACAACGAAAGCGGTGTTCTGCACCACCTCACCACTGAGTTCGTCGAACGTGTGTGGCCCTAGATGGAGCATGGAATCTATCTGCATCGTATCCAACAGATCCTTACGCAGTTGCTCAAAGGAGGACAGGAACATCCAGCTCTGCATATTGATCATTGCAAACTTACCATTGTGTACGAGGCGGTCTTTCGCCACAAGCATGAAGACGGAGAACAGGTCGGCCTTTCCTGCGGGATAGTTGTCCTTGACATACTTGGAGAGCACGCTGTCGAAACGACTGCTACCCATATACGGCGGGTTCATCACCAGTGCCGTGTACTTCTCTGTCAGTGCAAGGATAACACGCACATACGGCATCATCTTCTTGATGTCGTCGGGGATGATATTCTGCTGTTCATAGTCTTCCAAGCGGACTTGCAGGATGTTGCGAGTACGCTCGGAGATATTGAACTTCATGATAGAGCCGAGGGTCTTGGCATCGTCCATCAACTTGATAGCATCAACAATTTCGTTAAGGACAGTGGTGTCGTTACCAAGGATGAAATGCGAGCACTGCTCACGGATGATGTTGTCTTCGTTAGCCTTGTCGTCAGTGAACGGGTCGGGCATGTCAAGGATATTCGGCATGATCTTGGCATCGGCGAATGACTTGTCTTTTTGGCAAGCCTTCAGCAGCAAGGCAAAAGTGGCAAGCTGCTTGGCCCGCTGGTCGATGTCCACGCCAGTGAGATTCTCTTTGAGGATATGCTCCACTGCCTCACGGCGGGAATAGCCCTCATAGAGATAGAGGTCGAACAACACCTCAAACATATAGCCGACAATATGGCCGGAGCCACAGCCCAAGTCCGCAAAGCGCAAGTCTTCGAGATTGTCGAAGTGGCAGATATGGTCATCATCGCGCTGAGCTTGGTCAACGAGATATTTCCACTTCGGCGTCAAGTCATCAGCAGCGTAGGGATTGTTGTCAAGATAGCTACGACCGATGGTGTTCTGTACCATGTATTCCACAATCCATTCTGGTGTGAATATCTGTGTGGCAGGAGCTATCTCGTCAGCATCATACTTGCCTTTTTTTGCAAACACTTCGTCCTTGCGGTCGGAGATATAGAACTGGTAGAGCCAGCCTATTAGCGTAGAAGAGCCATAGTCCTCGTCTGAGATGAACGGTGTATGGTTGAGCATATCGACATAACCACCCTCACGCAGGATGTCCTGTGGGAGAAGCAATTCTGTGTAGTCGGTGATGGCTCCGAAGCAGCGGTTGATGATGGGGTTACTGTGACAGAACGCCACGATGAGCAAGGCAAACTGCTCATTGGTCTTGGAGTCATCGTTGAGCAGTTCGTCGAGTTCCTTGCGTGTGCGCTCGTTCATCTCCGGCATACGTCCATGACGTGCCTCACTAACGATGAGGGGAATATGAATGTCCTCACTCTCGTATTGCAGTACGGGAGAGATGAAGCCCTGCTTGCTGAGGATGCGGATGGCGATGAGGCGGTTGAACCAGGTATAGGCAGCTCCCTCAGCGACATCACGAACACCACGGTGGCGGATACTGTCGAAGAGCGACATCCATCGGTTGTAGAATGACTCGCTGACGACCTTTCCCATGAACACGGCTCCACCACCGAGAAGCTGGGGCTTCTCGGACGGTGCACCCGTCTTAAGGTCGAAGCCCAGACCTTCCATCCTATGGGCTACGCCTTGGAGTAATATTTTGCGTGCTTCGGTAGCGAAGCGTTTCAGTTGCGTTGTATTCATCTGCTGTTAGCTTACAATGATGCCATCGTTGTCGCCAAGGAGCTTGATGAGCTGGCCTTTGAGTTTGGCGAGATAGTTGTCGATGTCCTCTTCATTACAGAGTGGGTTCTGTGTGCCGGTGCTTGTCACGAGTCTGACGACCTGTATCTTAGACTGGTGGACGCCACGTCCCTGGGCAATGGTGTTGATGACGTTAATCATCTTCGTGATAAAGCCAGTGGTGTCGGCGGCATCCTTCAGCGCATAGAAGTTGCGGCTGCTTGTCTTCTCACGGATAGTCTGCTCATGGTCGGCATATTCGTTTGGCTCAACCTTCTGCTGCTTAGCGTAAGCATCCAGTTCGTCGAAGGCCTTGTGGTAGGCATCGGTGACATCCTGGACAAGTTGCTGACGACACTGCTTGAGTTTGCCAGTCAGGGGTCGCAACAACTTCATGTAAGCCTGGAAGTGCTCCCACGGTGTCTCATCCGTCTGAATCTGCATCAGCGTGGCTGCCGCCTTGCGGTCTTCGTCAGACAGGAAGTCGAAGTTGGTCTTATTCTCGTCGATGAAGGCAAAGAGACGGTCGTAGTTGTCCTTGTGGTCGTGGCAGAAGACATTGATGTTCTTGCAACCGTCTATTAGCTTGGCTGCTTTGTCACGGTCGGCCACAATGGTCTCGAAGAACTTCTGATGGTCGCGGATGCCACCCCACGTGTCCATCAGTGTGATGGCATCGTTGAGGACATGCACGAACGGCTTTCCGGGGAAGTCGGTGTTGGCCAGATGGCGATAGGTGTCACGGAGAACGTTCATAGGAGATTTAGAATTCTCCTTGCACTCCTGATAGAGTTCGGTACTGTCGTTCGCGCCACGCACCTCTACCACATTGAATATGGCCTTCCAACTGGCTATAAAGTCGTTGATGAGCCTCTGTGAGATAGCCTTAGCTGGTTCAATGGTGTAGCGGGTAGCCTCACGGACGATATTTGCGGCTATATCCTTGCGGCTCTCAATGGGAGAGTTGTTATAGGCAAAAGTGTAGAGATGGCGGCGCACCAACTCATTTGTAAAAAAGATAGTGGCAAGGTCTGACCAGCCGTAGGGCACACGGGTGAACGTCCGGACCACCTCGGCGACTGTGATGTCGTGAGGTGCGCGGTCGATGACATCCTTGATGCGCTTCTCCGGATCCGACAAGGGCAATCCCTGTATCGTTGGGTCTATAGGACGAAGAATGGCATTTTGTAGTTCCGAATTGGTCGTAGGATATTCTTCGCCAATGAGCTTTGCCTGGTCATAGAGGAGAGCGAAATGCTTGTCGATGGCTTTGTCATAACGCTCTTTGCCCTTGGACTTGCCAATCTCTACAGGAGACAGGACGCTCTGGCCGGCGATGACCGGGCATTCGTCGAGCATCTTGCGGAACAGTGGAATAATCTCCTTGTCACGCAAGTCGAGAGCCCGCTCCTGAAACAAACGTTTCACACGCTGGCGCTCCTCACTGAGCGCATCCTGCTGAGAGAACTTCTGCACACGGCAGTATTCAAGAAATATGGAATGAAGTTCCTTGTTCTCCTTATACAGCGGATAGAGGAAGAACACAAGATGGTTGGGCATGTTGCTGAGCGCGAACAGCTCGGGTACATCTGTATTTGCCGTCGTGAGGAAGTCAACATAGACATCGGCATTGTTGGCAAGGTAGCTGCGTCCGTCGATGTTGGCTCCTACGTTGAATGAACGAGAGCCGTATGTGAACTTATTGGACAAGTTGCCAAAGTAAGGGAAGAAGATGTTGCGGAGCTCCTCACTGTAGGTATTGCTGTCAACAGTGGTGTTGCTGATGATCTGAGCCACCTTACTTTCTTCCTCCGTATAGAACTCGTAGATCTCAGTGCCGCTGTCGGTTTTCTTGCGGCGAATGACAGCCTTGTCGATGAGATAGGCGAGGCACTCGGACACATCGCTCTTGATGGCCGACTTGGACTCGTCAATCCTAGTCATGAGCAGTGTGACCACATTGTCGATGGTAGCAGAGAACTGCTGCTTGTCTTCATCGGCAAGGTTGCATATCATAAAGAGGACATAGACCACCCGCTCATAGAAGTCGCGCTTCTTCTCGTCCTCAACCTGCTTCAAGGCTTCACGGGCATTGCTCAAGGCACGGAGTCCGAGGTGCTGCAAAAATCCTTGGAAAGCCGTGCCGAAGAACTGGTCGAAGGAGATGAACTCACCGACCTCCATATCGGCAGTCTTCTGTGCGATGGAGAACGTGATGTTGATAAGAGATCGCTCACCGCCCTTTGCCTGTTTATCAACATAGTTCATGTTGACGAAAGAGTCGAGCACACGGGTGATAAGGTGGAACTGATAAGGCACGAACGGATAATAGTCGGCGAAATCCTTTGCGTTCTTATACGAATTGTAGGTAGTAGGCAGAATGAACTGCGCCTCAAGCTTGTTCTTGTTCTTCTTGTACAAGTCCTCAAGCATGATTTCCACATCGCCCTTCTTCTCAAGAATACGCTTCTGTGTGATGAATTCAGGATTGGTACTCTGCAAGGAGGCACGAACCTCAAAACGACCCATAATCTTGCCGTAGTCATCACTGGTTTTGTTGATGTCGCTGCTTTCTATGACCTCTGAAAGGTCTTGCTGGGCTGTGCAGGCAAACCAAACCTGAGAGTTGCATTCCTCGAAGCATTTCTTGACAACTTCCTGGAGCTGCAACAACAATCCACCACGGTTATCGACAAACTGGCTAATCTCATCGCAAAGAAACACCATGCGATAATTACTGTCTTTCTTCTTGTCGATATATTCTTTAAGTTCAGCTGCAAAGGACTCTACGCTGACATTGACCTCATTGTTCTTGATACGGTTGCGAATGACATCGTATGAAAGCTTGTCATCAACATCAGCTGCCATTTTCAAGGCAAGGTCGAGCTTACTGCCACTGAAGCGGTGGATGTTGCGCTTCCAGTCAAAACCTTCATCAGATACGTGCTGCAAGAACTCGTCATACTTGCCATCGTCAGCCAAGGCTTTTTCAAGGTTCTCTGCCAAAGCAAGGTGCGAGTTGTTAAATCCACGCATGCCATTGAACTGATTCCAAAATACCTGCGTGAAGACGCTGTTCTCATCGCTGTTGGCATCGTGGACGGTACCGATGTTGAACAATATGGTTTCTACCTTAGCTTTCTCTGTGTACCAACGGATGATATCGTCCATCTCGCCCGGTTCCACGTCGAGAGACATTGGCGGACGCTCGGCAATGGCATCGCGAAGACGCTTTAATGCTTGTTTGCCCCATTTCTCAGAAAGACAGTAGCCGACGTATTTCAAGAAATGAGACTTACCAGAACCATAGTAACCATTAATCCAAATACCGGAGCTGCTGGTCTGGTTATTGCGAATATTGTTGAGTATCTTATAGAGGTTGTTGATGATTTCATCAGTGAAGACGTATTCATCAATCTCCAACTCTATGGTTTCTTTGTTTAAGTCAGATGCAGAGACTGCAGGGTTGACCTTTCGGTCAAGGCCTTTCTCATATAAGTCTTTGAACTTCATATCTGATGGGTTTTATTCGTTTACTAATAAGACGGCACGATACGTATGGTTGTCATCGAGCGTGTTGAACAGTTTGAAGGAGTTGCCCTTGCTCTCGCCGGGATAGAACACAATGATTTTGTACTCTTTCGGAGCATTGTATTTCTCATAGCCATTGAGGAATGTGCTGCAACGGAGATAAGGGAACATCTTGCCAATGCCATGGACAAACACGTATGGATGCTTGTAACCATCGTTAGCCTCAATATGCTCCATGATGCGGTTGCGGACGAACTCATAGAACTCGTCGCTGTTGGCCTCATGTGAAAGTTCTTCTATAACATCGTTGGGAACTGTCTTCTCCTCTTCCAACGTCATGTCAAAGAGGTTTTGCTTGCCAAAGGTGGCTGTTTTGAGATAGTCGCAGAAAGTCTCAAAAAGATCTATGACAAGAGCATTAATGAAGTTGGCGGGACGCTTGAGGCGTTCCTGAAATTCCGCTATCTGCTGACGCATCTCATATTCCTGGCGGGCTGGGTATTGGTATATGTAGTAGTTGTAGAACATGCAGCCCGACTGGTCTTGAAACTGTGGGCTGCAAAGGTAGTCATACAACTCTGGGATTGTCATGTACTTCATTGTAATCGCTCTTTTAAATCTCTTATCTCATAGGGGTGCATCAGACAGGCCTCAAAGAACCACGTCTCACCCGTATGGAAATACCATGCGCTATCGGCAGCATTGAAATGGAGTGGTTTTAGCTTGCCTTCTGCTGTTAATAAACCAACTTGCTTTAGAATGGTCATATACTGGCTGATACATTTACGTTTGGTCAATTCTGACCATCCGTCAACAAAAGCGTCTTTGGCGGAGATTTCGTTCATCTCCATCTCAAGGTCGGAGGTAACAAGCTGTTGCTCTACAGACTTCCATTTTTTAACGGTAACGTCAAAATGGAAATCAAAGAGAAGCTTGTATGTCTTTAGTATTGCGTAAAAGTATCCGCAATTCTGCCCCTCTTCGCTCATATCTTTCCAAGCTTCCCAAAAGTTAAAGGGAACAGCTGCAAATCGTCTTTTGAATTCAAGAATGAACTTCTTCCTTGCCTCTCTTGAGTTTACCTGCATGACTTGATTGTTTTCAATCTCATCTTGCAGCAATGGCTTGGAGTTAGCATCCATCAACAATGGGAACACCCGCTGGAACTCGTAGAATTGGAATCCGCAGCCAGTGATGGCGGCACTGTATGGGCTCTTTATCTTGTTCATCATTGTTCTTTTGTTTTATTCAACAACTCGCGGATGTCTATATCTAGAAGCTGTGCAATCTTCTTGAGCGTTGCCAAATCGGGCTGTGTGGTATTAGTACACCATTTAGAAACCGTAGCAGGGTCTTTGCCAACCTGCTCGGCAAGCCACTTGTTGGTCTTCTTGTGCTCCACAAGACATATCTTGAGGCGGTTGATGTCGTCCATATTGGTTATTCTTTGGTCTATACTTGCAAAAATACAACTATAATTTGAGACGACATAATTTTAGAATAAAAAGTTTTGCGTATAATGCAATTTTTATTTGTAAGCCGTCATTTTATCCGCCTTAAGGTAAGGATGGAAGTGTGGGCTTCATTCTCCAGAACAAGACCGACAAGGACTTGTTTGTCGATATGGACAAGACGTTCTTCATCCTCAATGGCCAGGCCAACGACTATTTCAAGAACCGGGAGTACAGTGCGACCACTACTGATGTGGCCTCTGTGGGCTATGGATTTAGCCAGACTTACTGGGGCGTGAATGGCTTTTGGCCGACCCAGTACTACGTGCCAACCACTGCCTCTGCATTGACAAAGCTGATGAAAGGTCAGTCGCATGGCATCACGACGAAAGAGAAGCAGATTGTCTGCATTCCTGCTCATGCTTACAAGGTCATCAGTGAGTACAAGGTGTCGCCGCGCTTTGTCAAGACCTGCGAGCGCAGTAAGGACTTCCCGAAACGTACAGCCAATGTCGCCAACTATACAGAAGGTTCTTCGCCCATAACGTTCAAGAACCGCATTGCTTACTCTTTCGACAGTGACTGCAAGAACTTGCAGCACATCGAGAACAGCTTCTATGTGAGCAGTGTCACTAACTACTCCAAGAAGGCTGCCGTTGAGGAAGTGCGTGAGAAGACCGACTGCTACAGCTCACAGAAGCAGAAACGCCAGTACTTCAAGATTGGCGGACCTGACAAGTTCTATAGGACCTATCACAGTCAGGGAACCGCAGGCTCGGATATGTATGATTAAAAAAGCATGGCAAATATACGACTTTGAAAAATAAGTTGTATATTTGCCGATGACTAATACTATAGCTTATGAAATTTGGATTCAGAAAGCCGTCGCTCAAGAGGAGCATCAGCGCACGGACGACGGGACAGGCCAAGAGGGCCATCAAGCGTGCGTTGATTCCGGGTTATGGGAAACGAGGCATGGGCATCTTACATCCCAAGAAAGCCCTCTACAACCGTGTGTATCGCCGCACGACATTTGGGTTGGGCGACATCATCAAAGCATTGTTCAAATAAACGTTACTATTATGGATGGTTTAGTTTGTCCCGAATGTGGATGCACGGAGGTCGTAGTCTATGATGACGGTACATGTGAGTGTCAAGGCTGCGGATTTGTGGGGAGCATAGATATGTTCAGAAGCTAAGCAGCTTTGTACATTCTAACAATAGTTGCTTAGCTCCACGAGATTACCGTCGGGGTCTCTGACATAGAGGCTCCTCATTGTTCCGTGTGTGCCATGCCGCTCAACGATGTCAGTCAAGAGCTTGATTCCTTTGGCCATTAGCTCTTGCTCGACGGTCTCCAAGTCATCCTCTACTATCAGGCAAAAGTCCTGTGAACCGTATGATGGGTTGAGGGCGGCTGGTTGGAACTCGCCTTTCTTTGTATGGATGGAAATCTTACCACCAGGGAAATAAAGGTTGTGGTGGCCATTACTTTCACGATGTTCCATGCCCAATGTACCGACATAGAAGTCAAGGCAAGACTGTAGGTCAGCAGTGGTTATTACGAAATGGTCGATATTCTTGATCTTCATATTTTTCTATTTATGGGTACAATGTAAAGAGTGAGCCTTGACCGCCCTCGCCGTCATAGTCAGTTGGCTGTGGCATTTGGGAGCAGAAGAACGAAAGGGCTTCATCGGGAATATGAGTTGTCAGCTCCATGTGAAAAGAGAACGACGGACGGTCGTAGTGTAAGTCCCAAAGGGAAAAGCCAAGGGAGTTGACCGCTGACGTTATCTCGTCCTGTATTTGCCAAATATCCTCGTATTGCATAGTCCGCTATTTTGTTGTTGGGCCATCCTCGGCCGCCATGTCCATCTGACTCTCTTCGTCTTGCCGTGTATAGCTTAACGGGATGGTCTTGCCCTGTAGCCGTTCCTTGAGCCGGGTGTTGCGCTCAGTGACGGTGACGTGGCTGACGGCATACCACAGAGCACGACGCTGACCGATGACGATACAGACTTTCTTGGCACGGGTGACGGCAGTGTAGATAAGGTTGCGCTGGAGCATGACGTAGTTGGTGAAGTGGACGGGGAGGACGACGATGGGATATTCGCTACCCTGGCTCTTGTGGATAGTCGTGGCGTAGGCAAGGCTGAGCTCGTCGAGCTCTGTCGATT
>ERZ791623.447-NODE-447-length-25203-cov-4.165421_pt1 | contig 25203 bp, 28 predicted proteins | sample MGYA00510268_ERZ791623 | MGnify/ENA primary metagenome ERZ791623 (study PRJEB30046, sample SAMN00715216) | human gut metagenome | study: EMG produced TPA metagenomics assembly of the A metagenome-wide association study of gut microbiota in type 2...
AACTTCGTCCTTTTGGTATTCTAGCCATAAAAACAATTCCATAATGAGACTGTTGCTTCTTCTCATATGTAAACGTATTTTCAATTAATGCTATAGGTGTAAATTCTTCCAAAGATCTTAAATTCGCCTTCTTTTTTGCAATTTCTATTGCCGAACTCAGGAAGTCTCTATCAGGACGCGCGCTTCCCCCAATTAAGTCAGAATACATTTTGGTATATGATACTAAGTTATTTTGTACAACAATTTTATTCGCCAAATTGCCACTAGGATCTCCAAACGGAACAACCAAAGCCACAAAATCCCTTTCTTCACAATAGTTCATTGCTCTATAGTCATCTTGATAAAAATTTGTTTTTATCAACGGCAAATCATAAATATTGCGATAATACTCAAAAATCTCTTGATATCTATCATAATTGTTACGATCCATTCCCATATTCAAGCCCTACCTCTCTAATTCAATTAAACTGTATTCATCGTCCAAATAACCATTTTCATCCAAAAAGGTTATTAAATCAGATACGCATTTTGTATCCTTGAAGTAGAGACTACATTCAAACACCTTTTCATGAGTATAATTAGTTATTCCTATATCTATAATCTTTCTTTTACCCAACTCATTGATAAATGAATCATAGGCATCATTATTTGAAAACAACTTTTCACATACAAATTTTATTTGTTTCTGTTTTGAGATATTCGTTTTATATCCCGATTTAAGTTGTTTTATATCTCGTATCAAAGCATTACATTTTTCCTCCGATATAGGTTTAGATTCACCTAATACAAGATTAATTTCCTCTAAAGCTTTTTTTAATCCTAACCGATCATCTATGGCATACATATCATTATTACGAATATTATACAATGGTTGTAATTTTCCATAATCACACCCAGAAACTAAAAAAGGTATAAACTTTTTACCTAAAGCATACGCTGCCCCCATTTCAATCAAAGTTGTCTTTGATTGCATGTAATTTTCAGACAAAAGAGGAATAAACACTTTAGCTTCTCTAATATTTTCCATATAACTATTGCTAAAATCATCTCCGTAGTGCGTAGCAACTCTGTTATCGTGTGAAGCTGTGCAATATACTGCTGCTTTATATTCCAAAAAATCTCCCAAAAAGTCACACAACAAGGCAGCAATTTGTGCATCTATACTTCCACCATAACTTATGAAAGCCTGCCTCTCAGATATATTAGACATAATAATCTCCTCCGTATCTTCCCGCCTTTAATCATTTGAACATCTAGTAGAATTTTATCAAAATCTCCTTTTTTTTTCAATCCAAAATCCATTTTTAAACAAACACAAACAGAATTTTTTCTGCAAAAAAGCCGATCAGGAATCGCAACTCCCAATCGGCATCTTTTCTTACTCCTCTTCATTTTTACATTCAATCTCCGTTCCGTCCAGGAAGACCACCAACAATGTTCCATCTTCAAAAACCTTGATGTGGTCCAGCGTTTTCAGCATGAAGTCCGTGTCCATCTCCGTCAAAGGCTCTGCCTCATCAGTATATTCTATGAACTTCTCTGCTCGATAACCTTCCAAGAGGTTCTCGCTCTGCAGCTGTTCCGTCCACTGCCCCATGAAATCCTCTCGATTCTCCACCAACGCATTCCACGCCATCAGATATGCCTTTATCAGCGTTTCTTCCTCCACGTGGCGGTTGGCACATCCCATGACTCCTTTTACCTTGTACCGTTCACTGCACTGCCATACCTTACGGTCAACGCCCGTGCTGCTCCGCCAGCCTTTCCGTGCAAACACCTTATTACAGTCTCCGCAAATTATCTTGGATGCAAATGGATTGCTTTCCGGTCGGTGGGAATAAGAGTTTGTCCCATGTTCCTCCAGATACTTTTTCCTGCGTTTTATTTCAAGCTGTACACATTCCCATATCCGCTTTGAAATGATGGCATCATGGTCATCCTCCACATAAAACATCTGAATTTCCCCTTTGTTCTGTGTACGTTTCTTGGTGAGGAAATCCACCGTATAACTTTTCTGCAGCAAGGCATCACCCTTGTATTTTTCATTCTCCAACATACTCATTAAGGTTGTGGACTGCCACTTCGTACCGCCATCCCAGTTTTTCACACCTTCCCGTTCAAAAATCCTCTTGATGTAATCGGTTGTTTTTCCGTCCATGAATTCCTGATACAGCCGAACCACAATCGGCTCCTGTGTCCTATTGATTACCAGCTTCCCCGTTTCATCCGTATCGTAGCCAAGAAAACGCTTTGTACTCATTTTGTGCTTTCCTGTCTCAAACCTTCTGCGGATTCCCCATGTGCAGTTCTCTGAAATGGATCGGCTCTCGTCCTGTGCCAGTGAGGAAAGAATGGTAAGCAGCACTTCACCCTTTGCATCGAGGGTATTGATATTTTCCTTTTCAAAAATAATCCCTATCCCCAAATCTTTCAACTCTCGCACATAGTTCAAGCAATCCAGCGTATTTCTTGCAAATCTGGAAATGGACTTGGTAATAATCATGTCAATTTTCCCTGCCCTGCAATCAGCAATCATACGGTTGAATTCATCCCTCTTTTTGGTATTGGTTCCTGAAATACCTTCGTCTGCATAAGTTCCTGCATATTCATAGAGTGGATTCTCGCTGATGTAATTTGTGTAATAATTGACTTGATTCTCATAGCTTAATAACTGTTCTTCTTGGTCGGTTGACACTCGGCAGTACGCTGCCATCTTCAATTTCTGCACTGACTGTGCTGTTCCTGATTCCGCAGTCGAAATCTGCTTTGCTGGTATAACAGTAATGCTTCTTGCCATTTTTAACCACCTCCTCAATCACTGTCTGTTCCGTAATGTTCAAGCCCTGCAATTCGACATCATCAATCCTTATCCCTTTACACGCCTTGACTCCCTTTTCAATGTAGGTGCTGCAAAGCCATTGGATTTTCTTCTTGTAAACCTGTCTGCGCCGGAGTGTTTTTCCGCAATAAGGGCAAATCAGCATTCCACTTAAGGGGTAGCGGTTCTGGAACTTCATTGTGCTGTCCTGCCCAATGTTCCTGTCACGCTTTCTCTGCTCCCTTACCTCCTGCACCCTTTCCCATACTTCCGGCGATACGATAGGTTCGTGATTTTCCGAAATGTAATAACTCTGCACTTCTCCATTGTTTTTCTTTGTATGGTTTCTTTTGTTTTCAGGGGTGTAATACTTCTGCAGATGGAAGTCTCCTTTGTACTTCTCATTGCAAAGCATCCCGTTAATGGTCCCGCTCTCCCATGTGGTTCCCGTCACCGTTTTTACCCCCAAATAATCAAGCAGCTCGCCAATCCTTGACGAGCCAACATTCATCAGATATAGGTCAAAAGCCAGACTGACAATTTCTGCTTCTTTTCGATTCACAATCAAATCCCCGTACTCGTTTTTGTCATAACCGAGGAAGCGGGAAGTGGTAATCATCACTTCCCCTCTCTCAAACTTTTTACGAATGGACCATTTATTGTTTTCACTCATGCTCCTGCTCTCTTCCTGAGCAAAAGAAGCGAGGACGGCAAGCATCATCTCACCGTCCCCTGATAGAGTGTTAATGTTCTGTTCTTCAAAAAAAATACCGACACCCAGTTCCTTCAGTTCCCTTGCGAACTTTAGAACAGTGACGGTATTTCTTGCAAACCTTGATATGGATTTTGTAATAATCAGGTCAATTTCTCCTGCCCTTGCCTTTTCCATCATTCTCTGGAACTGTGGGCGGTTCTCACAATAACCGGATATACCCTGATCAGCATATACCCCGATAAATTCATATTCCGGATTTCCAGTAATCAGCCTTTCATAAGTTTCCATCTGATTTTCCAGAGAGTCTTCCTGCCTTCTGCTGTCTGTAGAAACTCTGGCATATGCACAAACTCTTTTCTTCTGTAAGACCGAAGCTGGTCGTTTATTGATTACTTTTACTCGCACGTCACATCACTTCCTTCGAAAAACCTTTCCTTAAACTCCTGAATCCTGCTGAAAATAGCACTCGCATCCTCTACCTTATCAATGCACACTACTTCCACATTTTTCTTACTGCAAATCAGCATGAACTCCATAAACTGTCCCCAGTTACGGGCAATCGTGGAAGCCCTCATGGTAACCACTACATCAATCTTCATTGCTGCAATTTCCGCTTTCAGACGATTAAATTCTTTTCTATCCGGGTCCGCCCCTGATGCCTCTTCAAAGAATATCTGCAAATCCCATTCACACTTTCCAAATTCTTCTTCCAAACGTTTCATAACATCTTTTAGGTATTGTTCATAGTCTCTGTCACGATGATTGACTCTGCAGTAAAAAGCCAAATTACTCAATCTGTTTTCCTTTATCATAATATAAGAACTCCTTTCGTTTTTGGTAGTCTATAAATCACTCTAAACTACTGTAAAGTCAAGCATTTCTGCTGTTTCCACACTATCTTTTTCCCCTCAATCCAAACTTGTCCAAAATGAAAAAAATACAGCTGACAGCCATTACTGACCATCAGCCATATCCTTATTTCAGGAGTTCATTAACCCTTTTCTGTACTGCGGAATAATCATATCCGGCAGAAGTGATCCTTTTCTTTCTGTCAGAACCATTTCCCCAGTCACCATGAATGACTTCTCTTGCGATCTCATCCACGGATTTTCTGGATGGGGAAAGTTTCTTATTCACGATACTCTGGACTGCAGAATAGTCATACCCCGCCTGCGAGAGCAGTTTCTGTCTTTCCGCACCATTACCCCACTTTCCGGCAATCACCTCGGATGCAATCTCCTCATTGGACTTCTTCACCGGAGCGGGTGTACTGCCGCCCCTGGCATAACCGTTCAGTCCGGCAGCCTTGATCTTCGCAGGGAAATCCACATAGCAGTAATCCTGATCACAGGACTGCCCGTTGATCTTGTTGCTTCGGATAAGATTTGTCTCCCCTCCGAACTGCCAGATTTGTGTCTCTGCACCGCTTGCCGGGACCGGCTTGCTCTTACCCCATCTTGCAACCCAGTGGCTGTAGCGGGTAAGCTCCCCGTCATTCATCTCACTGTTTAAGAATGACTCGGACGAGTAGATGCCGACCCAGTATCCTGCAGCTTCTACTGCAGAACAGAATGCCTTTACAATCTGTGTCAGTGTGTTCCTGTCATTCTTTGTGATCATGCTGCCTTCCACGTCATAAAAGACCGGGTACTCGTATCTCTTTCCCTTAAGCAGGGAAAGGAAGTATTCTGCCTCTTTCTTTGCATCTGCCACGCTTCTGGCATTTCCATAGAAATATGCTCCCTTTGGAAGTCCGCATTCCTCACATTTCTTATAGTTCGCTTCAAACTGGCTGTCCTTATAAAGCCCGGCATCAGCACCTCCGGCTTTGATGACTGCGAACTCCACACCTTCCTTGCTCTTAGCCCTTGCAAAGTCAAAACTGCCCTGCCAGTGGCTTACATCGATTCCAAATTTCTGATTCATAATATGATCCTCCAATTCTTTGTAATAAAAGAGGGAAGGTGCTACCCTTCCCCGTTGTCTTTGTCTTCTTCTGACCTGTCATGAAGCTGTTCCAGCACGGCTTTGATCTTTGCCGGAACCGGAAGTCCCAGATGGGATGCATTCTCCAGAAGGGAGATTCCTTCATTTGAGATGTAGAAGAAAATGGCTGCCGTCCTTAAAACGCTCCCCGTTCCGATGACATATACATCAAGAATGTTTGCAATGCCGACCATAAGGAAAATCAGCACCTTACGGCAGATTCCCTTAAAACCGACTGCACTGGACAGCTTCTGGTCACTGATTGCACACATGACTCCCGTGATGTAGTCGATGACCACAAATGCGAGCAGTGCAAAGAGCAGACCGTCACATCCTCCCAGAAAGTATCCAAGCCATCCTCCGACTGCCGTGAATACAAACTGTACTGCGTTCCAGAATTCCTTCATTGTCTTGTCCTCCTTTGATTTTTTGTATGAAAAAAGCAACTACCCGCAAAGGATAACTGCCTGATTCCAAAAAGTATTTTATTGTTCCTGTAAAATATAAGTGATCTTCATTGTCTTATCTGCCGTCTTTGTAATTGGGGCATCAAGGTTATTGATGGTCGCCAGATAATTACACATCATGTACCACCCGGACGTTGACCATGTGCCATAATCACAAAAATAGATGAGTGGTTCATTTCTTACAGGAGTCACGCTCATCGTATAACTGGAATTAAACAATGTCTGTGTCTCCGGTGGCATGATCTCATCTGTTGCCAGATTCGCAATCAGAAGCTGTTCATAACTGTATTCGTAATAAACCCGTCCGTTAATCACGAACTTCGGCTCGCCATTGATGTTGGTCACATTGGTCCGCTTCAGCTTTACAACATTTGCCGGATTCGTAATCTGGATTTTATACACATCATACGGGGCATCATATCCCCTCAGCAGAAGATAGCCTTCGGTAACGAACATTCCCCAGTTCCCTTCCGTCCTGAGATATTTATCCGTGGTGTTTGTTATTTCATACTGCTTGATTTTCCAAGTGTCCACTTTTATTTCCGTTATAAGAAACTTGCCCTCTGGGGCAGTCCTGCTGTTGCTGCTCGTGCATATATACAGACAATCATTTGACGGATCGTAATTATATGACCAGTAGCCAATCTGCAGTTCCGAAGACAGTTCTGCCAGTTCGATTTCTTCGATAAGCGGTTTCGTGGTGTAAATATTATCAAGAATAGATACCGTCTTTAAAAATGCACGTCTTTTTGTGATGTGGATATGGTTCTTATCTGCCACCTTAAAATAATACACACAGTCCTTTGCCCTGTCGATTAGGAATATCAGCTCTGTTTTTCCAATCGTCATACCGGAATATCTGCTGCTCGTGCTTGCCCCTGTCCTGTCAGGGTACACATACTGAAGATTGTCTTCTGCAATGGACTGCATCAGGAAATTATCCCTGATTGGACTGGTATTTTTACTGCCGTATGATGTAAGTCCACCATTTTTATGTGTAAGACAGATGCTGGCAATCGTGCCGTTCGCCTGACTGGTTGCAAAATCATATACATATTTCACATACCTGTCTTTCAGATTTACTTCCGATTCTGTCTGGTTGAATCCGCCACGGAAGGTATTCTTTGTGTTGTTCTGCATTCCATGTGAAGCACAGCCGACAAGGTTTGCATCTGCTGGGGGATAATATTCATCCGCATTCTCCGGTATCTCCCTGTCGAAGCACAGGATGCCTCCGAGCAGTTTTTCATAATATGGCACGAACTCATTCAAAAACCTGTTCGGTCTCTTGGAAAGTCCGAGCGGTTTCAATACATCCCTCAGTGCATTGGTGACCATATTGCTGTTCTGGTAGGTTTCCACCTCACCCGTGTTTACATCAGTAAGTTCTATTCTTGTTGTTCCCTTGAGCATCGTCATCATCTCCATTTCTATAATTCATGATAAAGGATGTAAGCGTTGCATCGCCCGCAAGCCAGAAGCGGAAGGTTATCGTCTTTGCTTCCAGCAGTCCGGCATACAATTCATCCAGATCCATTGTGAGAAAATCCGCCATCGGAGTTTCATCCGTAAAGGTCTCCCCGTCATAACTGTACTGTACCGTGATCTCTCCCTCATATTCTGCATTCAGTGCCTTAATTCCAAGAACCGTGCCGTCCGAAAGATCCGCCATGCATTCGATATACTGCTTTGGCGGTGTTCCCGTAATCACGGCATTCAGCGGAAATGCCCTGCTGTCACTCCAGCTTAATACGGAAGGAAGCGTCAGCCCTTTTATCAAATCCCACTCCGGCATCTTTGCAAATCCATGTTTCTTAAACAAAAGTGCATTGACTTCTGTTTCTTCCAGTCCGACAAGTACATCTGCTGTTTCTGACAGCTCTTCATTTATAATCTGGTTCTCCACCGTATACAGTTTTCCATCCCCGTCTTTTATCAGGAGTTTAAACGGGACCAACAGGTCAATCGGTGTGTATTTCACTTCATAGGTCTTACTGTCCGCATAATACTGGAAAGTAATATCCGGGGAAGCTGCATCGGGCTTTGTGAAAGTATAGTTCTTGTCTGCACTAAACCCGAAACCGCCATCATAGCACTGGACAGGAACAGAAATCATATGAAAGGAAATATCCCCCGTGTCCCAGAACAGAAGGTCATACTTTAACTGGTAGTCCGCCCCGGATGCATTGTAATGCGACCATCCTTCCCACCGTATTTTCAGAAAACGGTAATAACTGTATAAAGTCCCTTCTTCCCTGTAAAGCGATCTCATTCTGGTATCACGGTTATCCACTTTAAGGTGCGTGGCATCACTGCCGATTCCCCAGTAAGAATCACCATGTGCATAAATGTACGGCACGGCTTTTCCTAGGAATGTGAAAAAATCCGCACCACTCACGGCAAGCGTACCGCTATCATAGCTGTTGCTGTCCTGTAACAGACAGGTCATATTGGTGACACCTGCCGAAAAAATATCATTTATATTGTCATAGTTCATAGTATAAATTCCACTCCTTTCACTCCGTCAAAGCCGGATATATCAACCGTTGTCCTTTCCAGGAAACCTTCATCCACTTCATCCGTCACGGCTTCCTGTGTCTGTTCGGTTACTGCTTTCAGTTCAAAGAAGCCGTTTTCAACGGTAATGGTATCTGGGAACTTAACGGAAGTCTCTGCCGTGGTGATCACATACTGCGGACGGACTGCTGCGGTATAACCATTGACTTCCACCCCGTCCACCCTTGTGAAATATGAAATATCGATCACGAGGCCTTCTGCATATCCGTGGTCGATGGATTCCGGTCCTGACTTCTGTACATACCGTTTCCGCAGCATGAACCGTTCTTCCGTATTGACCGTGATATATCCGTTATACCTTGGATTTCCCCGCACGCTTGTAAGGACAAATGTTCGGAGGATCTCCGTGATCCATGCACGATCCGTAAATGCATCCGCTTCATAGTTCTGGTCAGCAATCGGAATATTCCCAATTGTCTGTGTCAGTCCCTGTGTCTTTTTGGAAGGGAATGTTACGGATACCGTATCCTTAAACACATCAGCCACAAACGGTACATCCGTAATGCTGATATTTCCAATATTCTCATTGATATTGATGCGTCCGTTCCAGTCTCCCAGTCCTGCTGCGAGTCCCTGACCGCTGATGGTTGCCCTGATCTGTGCCTCGCCAATCTTAGCGCTCCCGGATGATATCTTCAGATACATGGAAAATGTATTTGAGCTGTTCTCTATGACTTTCGATATCGGAAAAAACAATGTCACGATATGCTTTCCATACAGACAGGTCTTGGCCGGCATGAATGTATCTATGGTCTCATTATTTATCTTATAAACAATGGACAGCTCCGGCAGTTCCGTTTCTGCTGCCACTCCTTCTTCTGACTCTTCCCCAGTATCCAGCTTTACCACCTCCAGAAGCATTTCACACTGGAATGCTGCCGTGGTTTCTTCCGTTGCAGTAAAGTCAATATCCATTACATTCATAAGGGACTGCCCGATCTCAAACGGGGCAACATTGACAAAACTGTAAATTATGGTCTTTCCGCTTTCCACGGAATTGATAAGACCCGTAATATTCTTATCATTCTTGCTCTTGGCAGATGCAAGTCTCGGATTCTTTCCGACACATTTCAGTGTCATTTTCCCATTGATTTTACATTCGATGCTCGTAATGCAGCTTATCTTTGTCTCATCCGCATGTCCGCCTGAAAATTTCAGGATGTCCCCGACTTCCAGTGCCGGGTTTCCGATGGTGGAACTGTCAAACGGTACATAATTTATCTTCTGCAGTGCCGTAAGTATCTCACGCAGTATTTTCTCCCTTACGGATTTCAGTCCGAACTGCAGTAACGGATTGATGCCGAGGTTCATGGTAAGGGCATCATCCTTTTCCATAGCAATGTACTCTGCCGTCTGGCTGATCTGGTTTGTGGATGATACTGCCGTGTATCTTGTAACAAAGTCAGAGTAACTGCTGTCGAACCTCTCCTTCTGCTCCACATTCCATACGGATTCATTCCCGTACCGCTTAAGGACTAGTTTTCCGTATCGGTCTATCTGGCAGAAACATCCAAGCACCTGTGCCACATAAAAGACCAGGTCACGGAAGGTTTCTATATCATTATCCGAATAAATGCCGAGCGTGGTCTTACCATTCGGAAGGGCACTGATCTCTGCAACCGTCTGTGCCATTTCCACCTTGCATGCATCACACGCAGCTTTTAAGAACTGGTATGGCGTTCCGCTTGAGGATTCCAGTTTCAGGGACTTCTCAAAGCGGAGCATATGGTCATAGCCTTTCAGTTCCAGTGTCCGCACCTTCCTGTTGGCTTCGGAAACTTCGTAAATCCCCATCGGTATGGTCTCCGTTGTCCCGTCCAGAAGTGTCAGGCGGTAATAAAGCCGTACCTCGGCATCTTCCAGAGTATAACGGTCGATCTCAGAAAACAGGCTGATCCCCATTTCTGCTGCATACACTGTTCCGAGTTCTATCTCCGTGTTACTGCAGCACTGCCATTTTATGTAGCCGGAACCCTTCACGATATCCTTTGCCGTGAATTCATGCACCTTCCCGGCTTTTGTCGTGATCGAACCGTACCACTCATATTTTCTTGTGTTCTGCCTTACGGCATTTTTGAATTTCTCTGATACTTCGATCACAGCATCTGCCTCCTACATTTCTTTCAGGGTAAAGGATACCGTCCACAGCCCCTTATAGGATGTGTCCTTTTTAAGTGCTGCCTTAAATCCCGTGATATACATTTCTGCATCTTTCAGTTCCAGTGTTTCCGTGTCAAAATATTTCACTGCGATCTTCGGCATCTTGGAATATGCCGTCAGCAGTTTAAGCCACTTCGGGGACACGGAAAAAGAGACGGAAATGTCAGCCACTCCCGTCCTTACTACATCCCTCTGTGTGGTTCCCGCCTCTGTTTCACCGCTGGAGTCCGCCTCGACATCCGACAATCCGATATCGTAGGAATCCGGCAGAGGCAGAGGCTTTTCATTAAAAACAAGATATTGTATATATGCCATTTTTATCTGCCCCCGCTTCTTAAGTTTGCCCTCTGCTGTGCCGAAACAATAACCTCATCAAGTATCGTACCGCCAAGGTACACAGGAATGACGATGTCACCGCTGTCCGGTTTGATATTCTCGATTGCAGAAGTAATTGCAGAAAGCATCCCGGAAATACCTTCCGGCTGTGCTGCCGTTCCTGTTTCCGTCATGCTTTCCATGCTGCTGACCTTCGGACTGACCACCATATCGGAAGATACACCGCTTACCGCCTTCTGGATCATGCCCCGGCTCTTTTCGATACCCTTGGCAAGACCTCCCATAAAGTCAGGCATCCATGATTCATAATCCGTCAGCGGACCTTCATCCGGCACGGAGAAGTGAAGGAATGACTTGATCTTGTCTGCCACACCCTTAACAGCATCCCCGACTGCACCGATACAGCTCTTGATTCCGTTTACGATTCCCATGACCAGATCCTTGCCCCATGTAAATGCCTGTGACGCAAGCCCCGTGATATGGTTTTTCACATTGGAAAAACCTGTCTTTACTGCATTCAGAACATTTCCCATCGCACCTTTCACCGCATTTACGATTCCATTGAATACGGATGTGACCGCACCCTTGATTGCACCAAGCACCGTGGAAATGGTCGACCTGATGGTATTCCATATGGTGGTGATCGTACTCTTGATCGTATTCATGATGGTGGTAATGGAGTTCTTGACCGCAGTAAAATCCCCTGTGATCAATCCCTTGATTCCGCTTACCACGGCACTGATGATGGTCTTGATGGCATTCCATACCGTGGAAAAGATCGTCTTTATTGCATTCAGTACAGTGGTAATGACTGTTTTTATCGTATTCCATACCGTTGTAATGACAGTCTGGATAATGGTCAGGACTGTCTGAATGATCGTTTTGTAGATATTGAAATACGTTGTCACCAGTGTTTTTATCACATTAAAAACTGTAGTAAATACACCCTTGATGGCTTCCCAGATTGTCGTGATGACCGTCTTTATCACATTGAAAACCGTCTGGATGATGGTCTTATACAGATTGAAATAAGTCGTTACCAGGGTCTTTATCACTTCAAACACAGTCGAGAAGATAGTCTTGATGGCTTCCCACACCTGTGAGAAGAATTCCTTGATTGCATTCCATACCGTAATTGCAACCTGTTTTACGTTCTCCCAGAGGTCGATCCAGAACTGGCGGAATCCGTCACAGTTATTCCAGAGATAAATAAAAGTAGCCACAAGAGCTGCAATGGCTGCGATAATAAGCACGATTGGATTTGCAAGCATCGTTGCATTCAGTGCTGCAAAAGCCCCCTTCACCGTATTGATGACTCCAGCGATCTTCGGTACAACCGTCATGATCGTACCGACTGCAGATATGACCTTTCCAATCACGATAAGCACGGGGCCGAGTGCTGCTGCCAGAAGGGCTATCGTAACGACCGTCTTCTTCGTGCCCTCGCTCAGTCCATTCAACCAGTCCACGAATTTCTGCACCCATCCCACGATCTGTTTGATGGCCGGCATCAGAAGTTCACCAAAAGATATCGCCAGACCTTCCAGTGCGGATTTTAAGATAGTGATCTGTCCCTGTAAGTTATCAAGCTGTGTATCTGCCATCTGCTGTGCAGCACCACCGCTTTCCGTGATGGATTTCTGTAAGCTGTCCCATGTTTCTCCTGTATTTGCAAGCAGTGCATTCACGGAAGACAGGTCTGTCTTGTTAAAGATCGTACCGATGATATTGGACTTCTCAGCAGATGTCATTCCATCCATGCTCTTATTGAGGTCACCAAGGATATCATTCATTGACCGCATGTTTCCTTCGGAATCATATACGGAAATGCCCAGTGCTTCCATCTGGGCGGCTGCTTTATCCGTAGGATTCTGCAGTGACAGGATAATGTTACGAAGATGCGTACCGCCTTCTGCCCCCTTGATACCATTATTGGCAAGAATACCAAGTGCGGTATTGAGTTCTGCCGTACCGCCCTTGATGGATTTAGCTGTCGCACCAATGGTAAGGATTCCCTCGCCCAGCTGTGCAACCGATGTATTCGTGGTAGATGCGGTCTTTGCCATCTGGTCTACCATCGTTTCTGCCTCGTCCACGCCCATGCCAAGTGCAGACATTGCATCCGTTACCATATCAGAAGCATCCGCAAGGGCAATATCCCCGGCAGCTGCCAGGTTAAGTACGGTCGGCAGTGTATTACACATCTGCTCCGTGTCATATCCGGCAAGAGCCAGGTAATTTAATGCCTCGGCACACTCGGATGCAGAGAAGGCTGTTTCTGCCCCCATCTTCTTTGCCAGCTTGGAAAGGGTATCCATTGTATTTACGGACTGTCCGTTTACCTTAGACATGGAATCTTTTGTGATTCCCATAGTAGCCTGTACCTGTGACATAGAAGATTCAAAGTTTGCTGCCGTTGTTACGGATGCCGTACCAAGTGCAGTCACCCCGGCTGTTACTGGGAGGAGTTTCTGTCCGGCAGATGAAATGTTGTCACCGACCGTCTTAAATTTTTCGCCTGTTGCTGCAATCTTCTGTACTGCCGTAGCGGACTGGTTCGCCTGTGTTTCCAGATTCTTTAAGTCCTGCTCAGTTTCCACGATTTCCCTCTGAAGGGCATCGTACTGCTCCTTTGAGATCTCGCCATTGGCAAGTGCCGTATTTGCCTGTTCTGCTGCGGTCTTTAAGGTGGCCAGCTTCTCTTTTGTCTCACTGACCGCTTCCGCAAGCAGTTTATGCTTCTGTGCCAGAAGCTCCGTATTACCCGGATCAAGTTTCAACAGCTTGTTCACATCCTTAAGCTGTGACTGGGTGGACTTGATCTGTCCGTTCACACCCTTCAGGGCGTTCTGCAGTTTGGTTGTATCACCACCGATTTCAACGGTAATACCCTGAATACGGCTTGCCATGCCTTTCACCTCCTCCTAAAAATGGGTACAAAAAAAGGAGCATCTCTGCTCCGTAACAAAAGAAAAACCCCTGCCATTTCTGACAGATGTCCTATGTAATATTATTTATATTATTATTCGATTTGTTTTATTTATATTCGATAGCGTAGTAGACATTAATGCATTTTTCATTAATTCATCATCATTTCTTCCTGCCCCTACCACCAACTCTTCCGGTGATAATCTACCATCAATCATGGCATATACCAAATCCACATAGTGTAAAAATTCATCGTATCCAGCCGGATCAACTTCTCTCGGATGAATTATATCATATTCTATATCTATATGTGTGTCCTTATATATTTTATTTAAAATTTTATGATAATCATTTTCGATATCAAAATATATAATTGGAACATCATATCTATCCGCAAGTATAGCTGGCAAGACATATTTAATACCATCTTTTGATGCTTTGACTTGTAAGCCAGCAATTCTTGCGGAAGTTGCAGAATAATTATCCCCGTCTTTCATAACAGCCAATTCATTATAATCATTAACCCACACTATGTCTCGCTGGGTATCTGATGGATTATAGATTTTAGGATAATTTATTTTTGTATAATTTAATCCTGTACCAAGCGCCCAAAATTTATCTGCAGTTTTCATTTTTGCCTGTTTTTTACGTGCTATAGAAAAATATTTCCTGTTTACACCAGCATCATGATTACAATTCCTAACAATAATTGCTTCTGCTATTCTCCCCAACAACTGCATTGCTGTTCTATTAATATCACTTTGTAGAATAACTCCAAGAATTAATTTTCCATTTTCATTGTATCGTATCACATTTAAGCCATCTACCAATAAATCATATAATTCCCTGCCATACAAAACTTTTTGTATTTCAATATTTTTTGTTCCATACATAAATTCATTATATGGTTGCGAACAAATTATTTTCCCGTCTCCATCCTTGACTTCGATGTTTACACTATATTCATTCATCAGCAATTCCTCTTTAAATCAAATGTCTTGTTATATGTTATATAGCCAATATTTAATTTAAATTACGTCATCAAATATGGTCCTTTTCTCCAAATAAGTATAGCAGAAAAGAACCATACTCTCAATCATCAGAAACGGTCGAAGTCTTCCTGTGTTGCAAGTTCGGCATACTTATAGTCATCATTCCGGCTCTCACTGTACATATCATTGATGAGTCCTATTGACAGCATTTCAAGGTCTGCCATTGACAGACCTAATTGTACACATCGGAGCAGAAACAGCGGTGTTGTCATTTCACGCTCTGTTGGACGAAGTTTTTTTTAGCTTCCACATCTGTTTTTACATTCAGCCCCCACAGTTCAATCAGTTGTGGCAGAACCTGATAAATTGAAAATGTATTGAAATTATCAAGCCACTCCTCCGGTGTATCCGGGATAGACGGGTCTGCATGCTTTGCCATAATAAAAGCAATGTTCTCAAACATCTCAAGGGAGAACATATCAAGATTCGATGATTCTTCTTTTCCGTCACCGATGCTCTTTTCAAGTAATGCCAGGTCTTTATAAATATCCCTCTGGAATTTTAATCTGTAGATTCTTGGGATGGCTGCACTTGCCTTGAATGCAACCATCTGTCCGTCAATTTCTATATCCTTTCTGATACCCATGTCTTAGTCCTCCTTATGATACACTCTTGGTTGATTTTGCTGACTGCTGCTCTGCTGTGGAAGCTGCTGGAAGATACACGCTCTTATACCAGTTATTGTAAACAGTCTCTGTTGTGGAATCTCCCGTTTTAGCCTTGACATATCCGTCTGCCATAGGTCTTGCCTTGATGGTCAGTGTTTCCGTCTGTACTTCCTTATCTTCCTCATTCGTCTTGGACTCAATTGTCGGACGTGATGCGGAACAGTTATAAAGCACATGGCGGATCTTGCGGATATCACCATCAAACTCAAACAGAAGTGCAAAACTGCCTGTCTCGGAATTTGCGTTCTCCACAAGCACCTTGTTGGCATCCTGCTCCTCTTTTAAGATATCCGTGCGGAATGATTCAGGAATCATTGCAAGTTCAAGGTCACCATCGTATCCCTGGTTATTATTGATCACGTAATATTCAATGCCGTCCGCATAAAATGACTCCGGCTCTCCGGTCGGATCCATGCTGATGGATACCGCACCGGGCATCGGCACGGGTGTCCCGAAGCTGATCGTACCTTCCTCTGCAACCGTAATCGGTGCGTAATGCACGTTACAGATATTAAATTTGACTTTATTCTTTTTATTCGCCATCTTCTATACCTCCATCTGATAAAGCACTTCATACAGATTTTCAGATTCGATCCATACTTCGCTTTTTTCATAAAAAATGCCATGCCCGTCAAGCACGGCCTCTGTCTGCTGTTCCAGTTCTATATTTTTTATATCCGTGTAGATCTCTATGTTCAGACGGTCTGTCTTAAAATAGACTTTCCCGTCTGCAGAGAAATTGTTGCTTCCCGGATATAGGAATACTGCAAAAGGCGGATCTGGGGATTCCCCTTCCGCAAAATGATGATAGGCATATGGAAGTCCGATTTCTTCCATCACTGCCATGACTTCTTCATGCGTCACGAACGTAACCCCCTCTCTATCTTCTGCACCAGTTCCCTGTTTCCCTTTTCTTCAGCCGGGGCAATATGCTCCCTTCCAGCTACCCTGCCCCCACCGCGTTTTGCATGGCCGTGTTCCAGGAGATGGGCTATCTGGTATCTGTCCTTAGAATGGACCGTCATGGTAAGGGAGTTGCTGCTCTCCGCTGTCTTTTTGACCGCCCAGCTTTTCTTATATCTTCCAGTCCGCTTCGGGGCATTTGCCTGTATATCCTTCTTCACGGTCTTGGATACATCCTTTACCGCATCCTTGACGGTATCCGTGGCAAGGTCTGCATATTCCTTCAACCCATCCATGATTGCATCTGCCAGACCGTCAACGGTCGTTCTTCTCTCTGACATCTCCTCACCTCTTTGCCAGGGCAGCCCTGATCTTCAATGTCTTATTCTTATACTGCACGTTGTCAACAAATGTAATATTATAAATATTCCCACGGAACAGGATACGGAAATGCTCCGTGTCAATAGCGGACACCTCACTGCAGTAACGGATGACAAAATCAAGTTCCGTTTCCGCATTGACCTGTTTTGCTTCCCAGTACTCCTTCCCGGAAAGATTATTCACGTAGGAATAACATTTATAGTAGTCGCTCCATACAAGGATATGGTTTCCTGTCCCATCCTTCTTCGTGCTGCTTTTCTGTATCGTGATCCGTTCACGCATGAGTTCTATCATCAGAATATCTCCCTCCTGATTCCAAAAAACAGATACTTCAATGTTTCCGTCATGGTCTTATGATCCGCTTCTTCCCGATGCTCATACAGGTAGGCAATAACATACAGTTCTGCAGTACGGACAACAGATCCATACTCTTTGAGTTCTTCCGGGGTTTGTCTTGTCACGTCTAAGATCAGGCGGTCGGATGTTTCCATCAGACGGAGGATGAGTTCATCCTCGTCTGACGAATCGACCCTGAGATACCCTTTGGCTTCCTCAAGCGTTACGAACATCCTGCCACCCCTACTTTCCGGCAGCCTTGATATCGAGTGTCTTGACTGCCTCGGAAAGGATCAGCTTGCCGTCCACACGCTCGGAAGCAAGGAATCCGACCTGTCCGGTTGTAGCATAAAGCTCATTCAGTCTCTTGAAACTTCTGCCCTGGCGGTCTGCGATCCAGTAGTAACTGTAATCACCGAATGCCATGACACGGTTTCCGGCTGCAAGTTCCGGCACATAGATGGATGTGCGGTAAGGACGATTTAAGATCTTATCAGGCTCTCCTTCCCTTACGGACGGCTGCCAGATATAATTTCCGTTTCCGTCCTTCAGCTTTCTGATTGCCTTTACGGTCGAATCATTCAAAAGCCATACCGCCTTGTTACGGTAAGGGGCACGGAGGGAATAATAAAGATCCATGACATCATCAAACGTAATGGATGTTCCGGTGGATGTCACGCCTGTCTCAGCACCGCCTGTGGTATTGAAGATTCCGGTAGGCTTGCCTTTGCCGTCACCGATAAAGAATGCCTCCTCTTCCTTCGTACCGATCCTTCTTCCGAACTCCCTTGAGATGTACTGCTCGATATTGAACACACTGTCATTTAAGAGTTCATCGGACACCTTGATCATGGTTGCCAGCTTAAAGGCACTGATGGTTGTCTGTCCGAAGCTGTCATCAGATTCCGGGAACTGACCTCCCTCATCGATCCATGCCGCCTCACCCTTGGATGTAACGATTGGGATCTTACGGTCACCGCTCGATGTCTTGATGACGGTTGCAAGGTTACGGAAGAATACCTCCTCTTCCAGTGCTTCCACCAGTTTCTTCTCGTACTCATCCGGTACAAGATAACCGCCCTCGGAATCCGTGCCGATGGTAAGGGCATTCTGTACTTCATAGGACAGCACCTTGTTTCTCATGCCGTTCCAGAACGCTTTTCTGTACTCATCAGTTGCCCTTCCGGTCTTTGTGTAACCGCCCGTCTTTGCATCCGGCTTGTTGGTGATCGGTGTGCTTGTTGCCTTGGAAAGTTCTGCATCGATGGCAGCCTGTCTTTCCAGTCTCTCGATCTCCTTTCCAAGATTCACGACATCGTTTTCCATCTTGTCATAGGTAGCTGCATCCCCAGCGGACACAAAGCCTTCCTGTGTTCTCTTGGCATCGAGGAATGCCTTTGCTGCTTCCCATGCCTTTGCTCTTTTTTCTCTTAATTCTAAAATCTTGCTCATCTTGAAATCCTCCTTAATGTGTTAAAAGACTCAGTCTTTTTTCTAACTGGCTGACTGGTATCATGGCATCCACACGGGATACCCTGGAAAGGAACGATTCATTCATCGCCTTGGTGGAATACATCATGGAATCCTGCTGGAACGTGAACTTCTTTTTCTTGTCCTTATCCTCGTCTTCCTTTTCTTTTCCTTCCTCTCCATCACCGCCTTCTTCCGGTTCTTTTTCCGGCTTTTCAGGCTTTTTCTTCTCTTCATCCGTCTCATCGGAAGAAAAGAGTATCTTATCCGCAAATCCAAGCTCAACTGCCTTCTTCGCATTGAACCAGGTCTCATCATCCATCATGTGGGAGAGCCTTGCACGGGTAAGCCCCGTCTTGAATTCATAGGCATTTAAGATTGATTCCTTGACCTCGTTTAACATGGCGATTGCTTTCTGCATATCCCTTGTCTCGCCCATTGCCATGGTCGCAGGATTGTGGATCATCATCATTGCAACAGGGGATACACAGACCGTGTCTCCTGCCATTGCAATCACGGATGCTGCCGAAGCTGCAATGCCGTCTATCTTGACTGTCACGCTTCCCTTGTAGTCACGGAGCATGTTGTAGATCTGTGCTGCCGCGAACACATCACCACCCGGAGAATTGATCCACACCGTGATATTTCCGTTTCCGGCATTCAGTTCATCCTTGAAAAGCTGCGGTGTCACTTCATCCCCGTACCATGTTTCATCCGAGATCATGCCATTTAAAAAGAGCGTCCTTTCCATGTCAGGCACGCTCTCATCTTCATTCTTTATCCAGTTCCAAAACTTCCGTTTCATCGTTTACCTCTCTTTCCGCTGTTTTCCTGTGCCGGAGCGTTCTGCTGCCCCGTATTCGTCTTCGCAAAGGCTCCAGCATCCGCAAGTTTGGTCATTGCACCGTTTATCAGATACAGGTTTCCCCCTTCCTCATCTGGGATTGGGTTCATGTTTTCCATCTCACGGATGTCATTGGCAGAAAACCATCCGTTCTGTCTTCCGACTGCATAGCCGTTCATCCTCGACTGGTAATCCCCACGGAGCAGACCGTCCACATTCAGCTTGATAAAATACTTTCCTTTCTCCCCCGGCAGAAGGAGCGATCTCTGTAAGGACTGCTCCCATCTGATCACCCACGGATCAAGTGTGTATTTAACGAACTCCAAGGACTGCTGCTCGATATTGGAAAAGCTCGACTTATCAAGGTCACCGACCATATGTGGCGGTATCCTGTACAGTCTTGCAATCTCATTGATCTGGAATTTCCTTGTTTCAAGGAACTGTGCTTCTTCCGGTGGGATGCCTATCTGCTGGTACTTCATGCCTTCCTCAAGCACTGCGATCTTGTGTGCGTTACTCACGCCACGGTACACGGAATTCCAGGACTCCCTCACCTTTGACGGGTCTTTCAGGACACCCGGATGCTCCAGGACACCGCCCGGATTCGCCCCATTTGCAAAGAAACTCGCCCCGTATTCCTCACAGGCAAGCGTCATGCCGACAGCGTTCTTTGCCATCGCAATCGGAGAATACCCGATCAGTCCGTCAAACCCAAGTCCGGGAATATGAAGCACATCTTCGGCTTTCAGTTTGATATTTCCATATTCCTTGAACGTAGGGTTCTCATCACTGTTTCTGGAATACACATAATAGATGTTTCCTTTGTCATCCCTCTGCACCTCCATCTTGTCCGGAAGGAGCGGATACAGTCCAAGCACCCTTCCAGCCCCGTCCCTTATGATCTGGGCATAAGCATTTCCCCATATTAAAAGATGACTCATCAGTGTTTCCCTGAACACAAATGAAGTCATCTCTGGGTTCGGCTCATCATGGAGCAGATAATATAGCGGATGGTCATGCACCAGCTTCTTGCCTCCGTCATCCTGGTACTCATATACATGAAGAGGTAAGGATGCGACTGCCTCCGCAAGGATTCTGACACAGGCATATACTGCTGTGGTCTGCATTGCCGTTCTTTCATTGACAGGCTTTCCGCTCGTTGTCCTTCCAAACAGAAACGAATATCCTGCATCTGCTGCCTTATCCACAGGCTTATCCCTTGCCTGTCCGAATCCGAATAAACTCTTAATTCCCATGTGACACCTCCTAAAAAATGGGTACAAAAAAAGCACCTCCGAAGAAGTGCCGTTCCTGATCATCTCTGATAATTGTTCAGTCGTGGGAACTCTTTCCCATTCCTGTAGTAATAATATTTTCTCAGTGCATTCTGCATTGGATTTTTCTTTGGGTTCTCAAGCGGTTTCAGTTTCATCAGCGAATCATACATAAGGTCATCATCCGCTACCACTGTTTCCAGATTCAGTCCGAGGATTTCCTCTGCTTTCAGTGCAAGGGACTTCCTTGTCTGCGCCCCATGCTCACCGCTAAGTTTGGGGTCTTTTTCCATACTGTTCATAAAAAATTCTTCCTGCATACGAAATGCCTCCCTGTGCTTTTCCTATATCTTAACACAGAAACATGCAGCCGGATTATGATTTTACAGAATCATACTCGGCTGCATCAGAATACAAGAATGCCCCTGTCATCATACACGCTTCCGTCACTGCCTTCATTTCTGATTGCACGGTCAAGTGCCATAACGGTTGCAACGGCCCCGTCAATCTTCTCCGTGGATTTTTCCTTATCCATTTTGATGTTTCCCGCTGGATCCTGACGGACAAACACATTATCCATCATCCAACGCAGTACCTTATGTCCGCCATGTGCGATCCGTTCTTCCAATGTCAGTTTCATCAGTTCTTTTGTCGGTGGACTCATATCTTTATAACCCTGTCCGAACGGGACAACGGTAAATCCCATACCTTCAAGGTTCTGCACCATCTGCACAGCTCCCCATCGGTCAAATGCGATCTCCTTGATATGGAACTTTCTGCCAAGTTCATCAATGAACTGCTCGATAAATCCATAATGGATGACATTTCCTTCCGTGGTCTTTAAGCACCCTTCGGCTGCCCAGACATCATACGGGACATGATCCCTTCGGACACGCAGCCTCATGTTATCCTCTGGTATCCAGAAATACGGAAGTATCACATATTTCTCCGTATCGTTCTTTGGCGGGAACACAAGCACGAATGCCGTGATATCCGTGGAACTTGAAAGGTCGAGTCCGCCATAGCATTCCCTACCGAGAAGCTCATCCTCATTCACGGCAAAGGAACAGGCATCCCACTTATCCATCTGCATCCACCTGGTGCTCTGTTTCACCCACTGGTTCAGACGGAGCTGCCGGAACACGTTCTCCTCTGCTGCATTCTCTTTTGCACTGATATATGCATTCTGCACTTTCTCAATGTCAATCGTGTATCCGAGTGACGGATTTGCCTTATACCACACATCCTCACTCGACCAGTCATCCTCATCGGATGCCCCGTAGATCACAGGATAAAATGTCGGGTCTATCTTTCTCCCCTCTATGATATCCAGAGCCTTCTGGTGCTGTTCAAAACACACGGAATTCCGGTCTGTCCCGGCTGTCGTAATCAGGAAGAACAACGGCTGTGTCCTGGCATCACCGGAACCCTTGGTCATGACATCGAACAGTTCCCTGTTCGGCTGTGCGTGCAGCTCATCAAAGATGACCGCATGGACATTCAGTCCATGCTTTGTGTATGCCTCTGCCGACAGCACCTGGTAGAAGCTGTTGGTTGGTTTATATACAAGCCTTTTTACGGACATGACGGGCTTGATCCTTTTCTTCAGTGCCGGACACTGGTCCACCATATCCACTGCAACATCAAATACGATGGAAGCCTGCTGCCTGTCGGAAGCACAGCCGTAAACCTCTGCTCCCCATTCACCATCACCGCATGTCATATACAGTGCAATGGCAGCCGCCAGCTCCGATTTCCCATTTTTCTTTGGTATCTCACAGTAACAGGTATTGTACTGCCTGTATCCGTTTTCCTTTACCGTCCCATAAAGGGTACGGATGATTTCATCCTGCCACGGAAGAAGTTCAAACGGAACTCCCCGCCACCTTCCTTTGGTGTGTTTCAGGCAGTTTATAAAATTGACCGCATGGTCTGCTTTTGCCTTGTCAAACATTATTTTGCACCGCCTTTCACAAGCAGAAGCTCCATTTCATCGTTCTGCTTATCCTCACCGCTGTCCGTGGAGATACGGCTTCTTGCGGACGGGGTCAGTCCGAACTGCTCACAGAACTTATTCATGATCTTCAGATAAGTCTGGGCAATGGACACCTGCGGTACCTGCTGCCAGTATCCGCTTGGGGTCTTTACAATGGTCCCGTGCTGTGTAATGAACTCCTCTGCCTCTTTCCATCTCGCATATGCCTGACAGTATCCTGCGAATGCTGCCATATCGATCTCAGTAAGGATTCCCAGATGCTCCAGCTGTTTTGCCATCCGCTTCCATTCCTTCTTTGCCTCATCCTCAAGCCATGCCGGACAGCGCGGGGCCTTTTTCTCAGGCTTTGGTTCGCCCGTATTAAGGCTTCTCTTGCCCGGATTGCCTTCAAGCACCTTTACTGCCGTAGGCTTTGGTTTTCTTCCTCTCTGTGCCACTGTCCTCACCTCCCCGCAAATGGCATAATAAAAAGACCTCCGAAGAGGCCTTCCAATTTGTGTGTTTATTCTTAAAGTGTCATTCTGATTGCCGGAATTCTTGCTTTCTTTCCTGTTTTCCAATCCGAGTATGTTGCATTCACCTCGGTAAGCCCTGCCATCCTGATGCCTTCCTTTTCAAATGCTGCAAGTGTTTCGATCAGGCTTGAAAATGTACTGCTTATCGTAAATTCACTGATGCCGTTTTCCTTTAAAACCTTTACAATTTCCGGAATGTCGTAATCCCAGATGACTCCGTTAAAATCAATGTTATCGTTTCCTGTTTCCTGGCAGTCTCTGTATGCTGCAAACAATGTGCTGTTGATTCCGTAATCCTTAAGGCTTCCTCCCTCGTTCATGGCTTTTTCAAAAACCTCAATTCTCTTCATGGTCTTGTACCTCCGCTTTTTTCTTTGTTTTCCCTTTCGGTAGGTACATATTCGCTCTAAACGCTGATTATATCCAGTCATTTCAGTGCCATAAAATACACAAAGATACTGTCGGTACATTGTGTAAATGTACACAGGCAGGGAACGTTTTCTCTGCCCTTTCTGCTATTTTACATTTGTGAGTGCCCATGCCATTGCATGCCCGGCATCCTCAAATCCTTCTTTTCTTCCAATCCTTGAAATCCTGCATTCGCATCTCCCAAAACCTGTCTCATCCGGTGTTTCAACCAGTTCATAAACTTCTGCAATGCTTCCTTTAAAGCAGTGATCCCAGACTGCAACCGTGTAATCACCGTAGTCAAGGACTGCTGAATTCATGCATCCGTAAAGCTCCATCGCTAATTTTTCTGCTGTTGTGATCTTTGTTTCCATTGTATCTTCCTCCGTTTTCTTCGTTTTTCCTTTCGGTAGGTACATATTCGCTCTGAACAGTACATATATCCAGTCATTTAAGCATCATAATGTACACAAAGATCTGTGGAAGAAATTGTGGATTTTACCGCTGTGACCTGTGGATGGCTTCAAGGATCTGTTCCTGTTCCTCTGCCCCGACACCAATGCTCTCAAGCGCCTCACGTGTCCCACAGTCCGGGCAGATAAGCGTTCTGCCGTCTGCCCTTGAAAGAGATGGTGTCCTTCCGTAGTAAGCCCCGCAGCGGGGGCATATCCGTATGTGCAGTGTTTCACTCTTCATGTCCTGCCACCTCCACTGCTTTTATCTGTGCCTCGGAAAGGTAATGCTCGTCAAACCCAAAGCTGATGTACCCCTGAAGGCATGTGCTGACATACGAAAGGGAAGGTACTCCGATCTTCCGTTCTTCATGCATGATGTACACAAAGCACTTCCTTCTGCGTATCTTCCCCGTGCGGATGCCCCTGATATCAAGTTCTATTTCTTTTTTGTAATAAAACACCGGATATCCTTCGTAGCGGTCAAGTGCCGCCTCATCCGACTCCGTGACTTCCCATACCGCCACGGGAACCTCGCTGCCTTCCTTCGGCTCAATGGTAAGATAGGCTCCCGTACGGCTTCCTTTAAAGAGAAGCTCATAATCGTTTATAACTGCAGTACCGATCACCCTTGCATGAGGGCATCGTATCCGCATCTGTCTGATGTTCAGGTTGCTGCCATAAGCAATGTAATATCTTTTCATAATGTTTCCATCCTTTCTGAAGGGAACACCCTTCTACCACCTTAAGACCGCCAAATGCGGTCACAGTTTTAAGGTTATAGGAGGCTGTTTTCTTCGGTTATGCCATTCTGCCATTTCTGAATGATGCATCTCCGTCAAGGTGTTTTGTAATGATTTCTCTTGCCGTTGCAAATTCTTCACCGATAAATCCAAGTCTTAAAAGCCATGTTCTCA
>ERZ791623.456-NODE-456-length-24594-cov-5.060964_pt1 | contig 24594 bp, 19 predicted proteins | sample MGYA00510268_ERZ791623 | MGnify/ENA primary metagenome ERZ791623 (study PRJEB30046, sample SAMN00715216) | human gut metagenome | study: EMG produced TPA metagenomics assembly of the A metagenome-wide association study of gut microbiota in type 2...
CCGGCCAGACGGCTTCCTCCGCGAAGAAGAAGCTGCCTTCCTCGCCCTGCTCGTATTGGATGAACGGGAACGGCTTCAGATCGTCCATGGTGACCTTCTTCTTGCCGGCCAGCGGATTGTCGCGCGAGATGAACACGTGCAACGGCGCGCGGAACAGCGGATGGAACTCGAGATGCTTCTCGCGCAGCAGCTTGCCGATCACGTCCTTGTTGAAGTCGGACAGGTAGATGATGCCGATCTCCGAAAGCATGTTCGCCACCTGGTTGATGATGTCCTTCGTGCGGGTCTCGCGGATGGTGAACTCGTATTCGTCGGACTTGGTGGAGTCGATCATCTCCACGAACGCCTCCACGGCGAACATGTAATGCTGCGTGGACACGGAGCACAGCTGTTTGCGGGGTTTCGCGTTCTTGTACCGTTCCTCCAGCAGCGACGCCTGATCGAGGACCTGACGCGCGTAGGTGAGGAATTCCGCGCCGTCCACGGTCAACGCGATGCCTTGGGAGGAACGGGTGAAGATCTCGATGCCGAGCTCGTTCTCAAGCTCCTTCACCGAGGAGCTCAACGCGGGCTGGGATACGTACAGCTCGTGCGAGGCCTCGTTCATGGAGCCGCATTCCACTATTTTGACGATGTATTTCAGCTGAAGGAGGGTCATAACGCCCATTTATACCAGCGTCGCTTTACGAAACGACGATTTATAGCGCTTCGTTTTGCATAGTGGACACGCGGTCGGTGGATGTGCGGCCTACAGCGGACGATGATATGGGCGCATGGCCGAGGCCCGTTCCGCGGGACGCAGGCGTACGTCCGCCGCGCTCACACGCGCACGCCCAAGGATTCCAGGTCCCTGCGCGCCTGGTCGGCGTCGACGAAACGGAAGGCGTGCATGCCGGCCGACCGCGCCCCGGCGACGTTCTTCGCGGTGTCGTCGAGGAACACGCTGCTCTCGGGGCTTAGGCCGAAACGGCTCATCGCCAGTTCGTAGATGTCGGCGTTCGGCTTGTGCATCTTCTCCACGCCGGAGACGACGGTGCCCTGCAGCAGTTCGGCAAGCTGCGGGAACTTCTCGAATGCGAAATGGAACGTCTCATGGGACCAATTCGTCAATCCCCACACGCCATAGCCGGCCGCCTTCAGATCGCGCAGCAGCCGCTCCATGCCGGGCAGCATGCGTGGCAGCGCGTCGTCGTAATGCGCGATGTAATAACGGAAGATCCCGGCGACGCGTTCTCCCTGCTCGGCCACCACATCGGGCCATATCGAATCGAAGTCCTCCCCGGCGTCCATACGGTCCTCGTATCCGAAGAAGCCGCAGGGGTCGTCGTCGGCGCAGATGCGGTCGACGGTCGCGTCGTCGAATCTGCCTTCAAGGCATGCCCGTGTCCGCCAATCCAGCAACACTCCGCAGAAATCGAAAACGACGTCGGTGATGGTCGGAACTGCAACGGTCATCGGGAAACCCTTCTTGTAGCGTGCGTCTGTCTTCCGCCAGTGTACCGTACCCATGTTCGTGAAGGACGTTTTCGTCTTCGCGTGCGCCGTTTCCTGAAAGTCATTGGGGCGGAAAGGCTCGCTTGGGTTTTGAAAAAGGCTAATCTAGACGTTTTCGGCGATTGTGATGATTGTCATGCCGACCATTTCGAACATACAATCAATCCGAAATTAAATCAACATGTTGTCTGAATAGACGGGTGTCCTAGTGGAAAGCATTAGGAAGGGGCCGACGATGGCATATATCGAAATGGTGCACAGCTTCAAGCGCTACCATATGGGCGACATCACAATCACCGCCAACAACGATGTGAGTTTCGGCATCGAACGCGGCGAGCTTGCGATCATTCTGGGATCATCCGGAGCCGGCAAATCGACGGTGCTCAACATCCTGGGCGGCATGGACACGAATTCCGAAGGCAAGGTCATCATCGACGGCGTCGACATCTCGGACTTCAACGCGAAGCAACTGACCGATTACCGGCGCAACAACATCGGATTCGTGTTTCAGTTCTACAATCTGGTGGCCAACCTCACCGCCAAGGAGAACGTGGAACTCGCCTCCGAACTCGTCAAGAACGCGGCCGATCCAGTGCAGACGCTGGTCGATGTGGGACTTGGCGGCCGCGGCCCAGCTGGCCACGGCGCAAGCGCAACTGGCCTCGGCCAACGCGTCGGTCGCCTCCGGACAGACGCAACTGCAGGCGGCACGGACGCAACTGGCTCAAGGACAGAACCAGCTCTCCGATTCATGGAACCAGCTGGCGAACGGCAAAACGCAGCTGGACGCGGCGCGAGAACAACTCGAAACAAGCAAAACCGTGCTCGACAAAGTCGGCGTGACGCTCGGCAAATGGGAACAACCGGCATCACCGGCAAACTCTACGAACAAATACGCGGCAAATACGACATGGCGATCAACCAGTACAACGAAGCCTGCGCCGAATACAACAGACAGCTGAACGCCTACAATGCGGGACTGCAACAATACCAGAACGCCGTAGCGCGGCTCGACCAAGGTTCGCAGGCGTATCGGAGCAATGCGGACAATCTCGCACAGGCATCCAAACAGATAGCCGAAAAACAAAACGAGCTCGGCAAAGCGGTGTCGCAGGCCGGCAAGCAAGTCGCAGACGGCGTCACGCAGCTTATCCAAGGCCAGAGGGACATCGACAAGGCCGAAACGGAATACCAGAGCAAACTCGCCGAATTCAACGCGCAGAAGCCCGAAGCCGAACGCAAGATATCCGAAGCCGAACGGCAGATAACCCTCGCCGAGGAGAAGATCGACAATCTCACCGTCCCGGCCTATTCCGTCAGCGGCCGCCGCGAAGGCCTGACCTCGCAAGGCTACTGCGTGTACATGGTCATCGAAGGCATCGTGGCGAAACTGGCGGACATCTTCCCGATCTTCCTCTACTTCGTCGCGGCGCTCGTCACCTTCAGCACCATGGGACGCATGGTGGACGAGGAACGCACCAATTCCGGAACGTTGAAGGCGCTCGGCTACGGCAACGCGGATGTGATGCTCAAATTCACCGTATACGGATTCGCCGCATCCACCCTGGGCACATGCATCGGCGTGCTCGCCGGCCACACGCTGCTGCCGCTTATCGTCGCCCACGCATACAGCGCGGGATTCACCATGCCGGACATCATGCTCAAATTCCACCCCTGGATCACCATGGCCGCATTCGCACTTGCATGGATAAGCGCCGTCGTGCCGGCATGGCTGGCCGCGTCCAAGGAACTGCGCGAAAAACCGGCGAGCCTACTGCTGCCCAAGCCGCCGGCCAAAGGCTCGAAAATTCTTTTGGAACATTTCCCACCACTATGGAACCGTCTGAATTTCACACACAAAGTGACCGCCCGTAACATCTTCCGATACAAAACACGCATGTTCATGACGATCTTCGGCGTATGCGGAGCGGTATCCCTGCTGACGGCCGGCCTCGCCGTTCAATCCTCGATCGGACAGATAGGAAACCGACAGTTCGAGGAACTCATCCACTACGACCTGATCGTCGCCGAGGAATCCGACACCAACAGCGCGCAACGCGAGGAAATCGCCACGACGCTGAAGGGCAAAACCGTCCAATCCTCGACAGCGGTGCGCTACGAGGAACTGTCGAAAACCGCAGGCAAGGAGAACGATAAGCAGTCGATCACCCTGCTGGCCACCGACGACGCATACAACTTCAACGAATACCTGACATTACGCGACCGCAAAACACACCAACCACAGATACTGGTCAACAATGGCGCGGTAATCTCCGAACGGCTCGCCGAAATGCTCAACGTCTCGGTCGGCGACACCTTCACGGTAAACGACGAAAACGGCGCGCAACGCACCATCAAAGTCGCCGGCATCAGCGAAATGTACATCGGCCATTTCATATTCATGAACGCGCAATGCTACGAACACGTGTTCGGCGACCAGTACAGCACAAACGCATACATGGTCAGACTGAAAGACCACAGCAACGCCAACACGGAACGCCAAGGCGCCAAATTCATGAAACTGGCCGCCGTGCGCGGCGTCGTGCAGAACACGACGCAGAAGAACATGGTGTCCACAATCGTGGGATCGCTCAACCAGATCATGGAAGTGCTGATTCTCGTGGCCGTGCTGCTGGCCGTGGTGATCCTCTACGACCTGACCAACCTCAACGTGTCGGAACGCATACGCGAGCTATCCACGATCAAAGTGCTCGGCTTCCACACCAGCGAGACCACGATGTACATCTACCGCGAAACGATCCTGCTGTCACTGCTGGGCATACTCGCCGGATACGGCTTCGGAGAATGGCTGCACCGATACATCATCACCGAAGTGCCACCCGACGAAGTCATGTTCGACCCCGCCATCAGCTGGATCGCATTGGCGGCCCCGGCCATCGTCGTGGCCGTGGTACTAGCCGTGCTCGGCTGGATCGTATACCGCCAGCTCGAAACGGTGGACATGCTCGAAGCATTGAAATCAGTGGAATGACCCTCCACGAAACGGTCAGCGGAGCAGCTCGCCAAAAGCCCGGGGAACAGCCGCGACGACATCACCGGCAACAATCGGATGCCCGATCGCGCTCGCCGGAGTCTTGCCCGCATGCCCATACAGATGCGGACGATGCCATCCGCGCTGCTCCGACCCGCTGGCCATCGCGCCGGCAAGCCCATGCATATACGCGGCGGCCGCGGCGACCTCCGGAACCAAAGCCGGATCGTCGGACAGCATGTCGTCCTGCTGCGCCAGCAACGCGCCCAACACGCCGGCCAACACATCGCCCGAACCGGCGGTGGCCATCCAGGCAGGCGCGCGCCCGGACAGGATGATCCGCGTGTTCCCATCTCCATCAGCTCCAACCACAATGGTGACCGCGCCCTTAAGCAGCACCGTGGCCCCCGTAAGCTCATGCGCGCGCAACGCCGCCCGCAATGGCCGGGCCTCCACCCACTGCCTGGAAACAACATCAGCCATATCGGCATCCAACCGATTCAGCAATGCGGCCAATTCGCCGGCATGCGGAGTGATAACGACCTGCGGCACAACATGGCACGGCAGCAAATCCAACGCGCCGGCATCAACCACAATGGGAGGCATGCCCTCCGCCCGCTCGTTCCGCGAGCCATCGCCATCCTCCAACGCGTAATGATCCAGCAGCGCGGCAATGGTCGCACGCTGCATGTCATCACCGGAAGCAACGTCACCCTCGGCGGGCACGCCGGATCCAACCACCCACGACTGCACCCGGCCCTTGCCCAACACAGCCTCCGGCAACACGGACAATATCATATCCTGCGCACGCTGTGGCCCCAGATAACGCACCATGCCCACATTCGCGCACGCCGCGGCCCTCGCCGACAACACGGCAGCACCCGGATACCGCGCCGAACCAGTCACCAAACCAACCACTCCACGCGAATACTTGCCATCCGCAAGAGACGGAAGACGAACCGAATCCGCCACAAAATCGCCATCCGTCATCTCGGCAAACGGAACAGCATCATCGACATCGAAACCGAAATCGACCAACGTGATCCGTCCGCAAGCATACGAAGCCGGCGGCACCATCGCACACGGCTTCATCGCACCGAACGTCACCGTCACATCCGCAGGAATATACGGCCCCGGCAACGAACCATCATCAACACCCACACCCGACGGCGCATCGACGGCCACCACCAACGGCAAATCAGCGGAAGGGTCATTGTTCGGCAACGCAGGCTTGTCCGGCAACACGCCATCCATACCCAAAGACGAAGCCAACGTGCCAGCGACACCACGCAACGCGCCGGCCACGCCAATCCCCGTCATAGCATCAAGCACCACATGCGAACCCCGCGCACACTCGACCGCAGCCTGCAGCCGCTCACCAGCCTCACCCGCGGAAAAACCAGACGTGCACCCAGGAATATCAGCCGCCGGATCCAACACCAACACACGCCCACCCGCACGAACAAACGCCCTAAACGCATCCTCATGCAACGAACGGCCAACAGCAACCGCGGTAACCTGCGCACCCTCACGCGCCAACTCAGCCCCCGCATACAAGCCATCGCCACCATTGTCCCCAGCGCCAGCCAACACCGTGACCCGCGCATCCTCAACATCCAAATCCTCATCATCAAGCAACGACAACGTCACACGAGCCACCGCAGAAGCAGCCATACGCATCAACGGCACACCATCATCCAACAAAGGACGCTCCAACTGCCGGACAACATCGGCGGAATAGGAACTATACAACAACGTCTGCAAACGGTCGGCATCATCGGAGACATCCATGGAAAATCCTTCCCCTCGGCGTGGAACCACAAACACCACTTTAGTCGTATATTAAAAACAACAAACAAAAACGGCATGGACGCCAAACAAGAAAACGGAGCGGAACATGGCATACATCGAAATGAAAAACAGCACCAAGCTCTACCACATGGGATCCACCACCATCACCGCCAACGACAACATCTCCTTCACCATCGAACAAGGCGAACTCGCCATCATCCTCGGCGCATCCGGCGCAGGCAAATCAACAGTGCTCAACATCCTAGGAGGCATGGACGCCAACACCTCAGGACAAGTAATCATCGACGGCAAAGACATCTCCAACTACACACCCAAACAACTCACCGCATACCGCCGCACCGACATCGGCTTCGTATTCCAGTTCTACAACCTCGTCGCCAACCTCACCGCACGCGAAAACGTGGAACTCGCCTCACAAATCGTTCCCGACGCACAAGACGCCCGACAGGCGCTCGCCGACGTAGGGCTTGCGGACCGCGTCGACAATTTTCCCGCGCAGTTGTCGGGCGGCGAGCAGCAGCGTGTGGCGATCGCTCGAGCGGTGGCGAAGAATCCGAAGATTCTGCTGTGTGACGAACCGACCGGCGCGCTTGACTACAACACCGGCAAGCAAGTGCTCCGCATTCTGCAGGACATGAGCCGCAAGAAGGGCGCGACAGTGGTGATCGTGACGCATAATTCTGCGATTGCGCCGATTGCGGACCGTGTAATTCGCATGCATGATGGACGTGTGTCATCGATTGAGGTCAACGAGCATCCGATGGATATCGAAGAGCTTGAATGGTGACGTTGCGACACGCTGTGATACGTATGATTTGCGTAAATGGCTGATTCGTGTAATATATGTGACTTGTGCACGGAAGCCAAGTCTTCCGGTGGGAACATTCCTGCGTAGCTCAGTTGGCAGAGCATCCGACTGTTAATCGGACGGTCACTGGTTCAAGCCCAGTCGCAGGAGCGCAGTTTCGGGTACTCCGGAACATATTCCTGCGTAGCTCAGTTGGCAGAGCATTCGACTGTTAATCGAACGGTCACTGGTTCAAGCCCAGTCGCAGGAGCTTTTTAGCCCTTGGTTTTCCAAGGGCTTTTTTGTTTCCATAAGAACTTTTCGCTGCTATTCCAACGAATCGAGCACGTCGTCAATGAGTGTGCGGTCGTGTGCCGCATCAGCCTTGAGTCGAGGGAAGCGACGTATGACGTTGTCGGGACTTGCGTTGGCCGCACGTGCCACATTCGATTTTGACTCGCCATGCGCCATGGCGATTTCCGCGAGCCGATCCACTAGCGAATCCGAAACCTGCCGTATTTGCTCGCCAACCCATAACTGGGACAATTCGGGTGAAAGCGTGTAATCGTCCTGCAGCTCGCTTGAAGCCTCCTGAATGGCGGCCCATAGCACCATGAATGGCTTGCGGTAGTAGGCGATGCGTTCCTCGGACGGCTCGCTCTCCAACTGCTGCAATGCCTTGCGTTGCGTAGTGTTGTCACTCATGCGTCCCATCGTATGCCACGTTCGGTGGCGTTTTGGCATGTCATGGCGCGACACGCCCGGCATCTGTGGATAAGTGTTGTTCTCCGACCACAAGGTCGTTCCAAGTCGACGGGCGGTCTTCGAACGTGCCATGATATCGATTCCCCGATAGAGACGCGGACCACAGGAGGCCTCATGAACAAATGGGAATACCGTCGTCGTGTTCGACACAATAAGATGTCCGATGACATTGACAAGCGCAACCGGCACCGGTGCGCCGCGGCGATGGCCGTATGCGTATTGGCGAACATCGCGTTCACGATATGCTGCGCGCAACCTACGGCGTCGGCATACGCGCAATCGGCTGATGACGTGGCGCATGAAGTCGCACAAGCGGCATGCCGCACATCAATGCAGTGGCCTTTGGAGCACGCGCAAGTAATCGGCGAATATGATGCGCCGGCTAAACAATGGTTGCCTGGGCATCGCGGTTTGGATTTGCGTGCACGGCCGCAAGACGCCATCATCGCGCCCGCGGATGGTGTGGTCGCCTTCAGTGGCAAAGTGGCGGGCAAATCCGTGGTAACGCTTCGCCACGGTGCGGAAACGGGAAGCCTGACGTCGACGTTTGAACCCGCGGTCACTACGCGACCGGTCGGGGCCGTCATCGCCAAGGGGGAGCGTTTCGCTCGTGTTGAAGGTGGCTCGGAACATTGCGCCGATGGATGCCTGCATTGGGGCCTCAAGAGCGGAGGACGTGATTATGCGGATCCGTCGGGCAGAGTGAGGTCGATGCGGGTTGAACTGAAACCGTTGTAACGGCCATATCCACGGGTGTTGTCGTTGTCCTGGGGTCGTGGCCTTAAAGAAAAAGTGCGGTATTCCGGCTATGATGCTGTCTGTACATTAGATTTCGAGGAGCGAGAAGCTTATGATCAAGGAATACACGCGCCCTTTGGAACAGGGAATTGACTCGGACAAAAACATCTTCTCAGTACTTGAGGAGCGTGTGGAACGCACTCCTGACGACAATCTTGTCGAATACAAGAACGCTCAGGGCGAATGGGCGGCGTTCACCGCTGCGGAGTTCAAAAACAAGGTCGTCGCCCTCGCCAAAGGACTTATCGCTCGTGGCGTAATGCCTGGAGATTCGGTATCCATTATCGCGCATACCTGCTGGCAGTGGACCGCGCTTGATGTGGCCATCATGTCCATCGGCGCCCTTACCGTTCCGGTCTATGAAACGAATTCGCCGGCGCAGGTGAAGATGATTTTCAATGATGCCAATGTCAAGATGGCGTTCGCTGAGGATGATTTCCAGCGCGACAAAATCGAATCCGTCCGTGATCAGTGCCCGGATCTTGGCGACGTGTACGTCATCGGACTTGGTGCAATTGACACGATCATCGAATACGGCCGCGCGGTCTCCGACGCCGAATTCCTTGAACGTGAACAAGCGGTCAAAGGCTCCGATCTAGCCACCATCGTATATACGTCGGGATCCACTGGCACCCCGAAGGGCGTTGAACTGACGCATGCCAATTTCGTGTTCATCACCTATTCCGGCGTCAACTCCATGCCGGACATCGCCATGAAACCGAATCGTCGACTGCTGCTGTTCCTGCCGCTCGCCCATGTATTCGCCCGATACATGCAGTTCTTCTGCTTTGCCGGAAACGTTTCACTCGGTCTGTCCAGCAATCTGAAGACCATTCTCGCCGATTTCAAGGCGTTCAAACCGACGTTCATCCTCGCCGTGCCGCGGATTTTCGAAAAGATCTACAATGCGGCCTCGCAGAAGGCCGGAGCCGGTTTCAAGGGACGTGTTTTCGCTGACGCCACCCAGACGGCATGCGATTGGTCGCATGCTCAGCAGTCCGGTGGGAGCATTCCACTCGCGCTGAACGCAAAACATGCCCTGTACAACAAGCTGGTGTATTCGTCAATCATGGAAGTGTTCGGCGGCCACGTCGAGTATGCGGTCTCCGGCGGAGCGCCGCTTGATTCCTCTATCGCGCATTTCTTCAACGGTGTCGGTCTGCCGCTATTGGAAGGCTACGGCATGACCGAAACGTGCGCCCCCTCGAGCGTCAATCCGACCGAAGGCTACAAGATCGGCACCATCGGCTTGCCTCTGCAAGGCGTGACCATGGGGGTCGACGAAGAAGGGGAGCTGTGCATAAAGAGCCCTGCCGTATGCGCCGGATACCACAACAATCCTGACGTTACCAAGCAGCAAATTGTCGATGGATGGCTGCATACCGGTGATCTCGGCTCCATTGATGATGACGGCTTCGTTTCCATCGTCGGGCGTAAGAAGGATCTCATCATCACCGCAGGCGGCAAGAACGTCTCCCCATGCGAGATGGAAGCATCCATCATGACTTCGCCGGTGGTGAGCCAATGCGTCATGATCGGCGATCGCAAGCCATTCATCGCTGCAATCATCTCCCTTGATTTGGCGGAGACGAACCTATGGCTGGAATCCAAGGGAGCGGAACAGGTCGCTGATTTGGATGAAGCCTCGAAGAATCCCATTGTGCGTGCGGAAGTGGAGCGTGCCGTCAACAAAGCCAATGAGCTCGCCTCACGTGCCGAATCAATCCGCAAGTTCGAAATCGTTCCCGACGAGTTCACTGAGGAGAACGGTTTGGTCACGCCGAGCATGAAGGCCCGCAGGCAGGCAGTGGTTGAACATTACCGGACGTTGATCGACAAGGTCATCTACGTGCCGAGGAAGCCGGAGGCTCACGCCGAATGATGTTCGAAATATGGTGGGGGCCGGTGACATCCGAGTGATGCCATCGGCCCCCACCATATCCGGAAGAATCCCGGAAGAATCCCGGAAGAATCATAGGCCCGCATCCGCCAGCGAAATGTAGCCGGGTTCAATCAGCGTTTTCTTGAGATTGTCGGCGCTGATCGCCAATGTCTCCTCATGGATGGTCGTAATTTTCTTCCCCTCGACCGTTGCGGAACGGATGAAACCGAGTTTGGAAAGTTTTCCCGAAGTGTTCAGTCGCACGCATGTCTGCGCGATGTCATCGGCCAACGCCTTGCGGTTCTCCATGGCGGTCATCCATTGCTTGCCGTTGACGATGTTCGGCATGGAACTGATATAGGCCCCATAGCCGGTGATGATCGGCCATTTTGCGTTTTCCTTGTTATCGGAATCGCTGTCGTCATCCGATGACGACGTCTTCGCAGGGTCAGGCACTGCCTGCCGTTTCAGGTCTTTTTTGCCCGTGATGCTGTCCACGATGCCGGAGATTGAGATGGAAGGGTTGATATCGGCTGAGGAACCTGTGTAGCCGAGTTTGTCCAACTCGTCGGCGATGTTCTTCGCCACATAGTCGTTGCAGGAGATGACGCCATCAAGGTGGACAGGGTGCGAATCGTCCTTGTCCGCGTCGAGACGTTCGGCAAGCACCGATTTGATTTGTTCGGCTTTTGACGAATCGAATGCCACGGACCGCCAGTCATCCTTGGTGGTCGAAGCGGTGAGCGTCTCGGAAGGAGATGCCGCTTTGCCGTCCTTGAAATACGGTTCGAGCACTTTCCAGATGCCTTTGAACATGTTCTGGGCGAAGGACGTGTCCGTTTTGGCATCATGTCCGTCGGCCGCGTCGTAGGGGAGTAGTACCTCGATTTGCTTGGGGGCATCGGACGATGCCTTGTCGAGCTCGAGCTTGTTGACGAGCTCTTTGGCTTGCAGTTCTCCAATCTGCTCGGCCGTGGTCATCGGCACGTACACGTCCGGCGCATACCCTTGAAGCGTATTGGAGATCAGAACGACCTTCATTCCTTCATTCTGCGCAAGCTGCAACGCCGAAACCAGCCGTTGCGCTGATTGCGCATAATCCTGTTCGTCCTCATCCGACGCGTCGGAGTTCCACGTGATATCATGCCGTGCATAGTCGCCGTATTGCCTGTCGGATTCCGGCATCTCGGCGACAGGCGCCACCACCAAGGTGGTTTTGGCTTTCGTGGACGAATGCTCGGTTCCGTTGATGTGATTCACCACATAGTCTTGGACGCTTTGACTTTGTTTGTCGAGGTTCGAAGCGGTTTTCACGGTGATGTCGCCGCTTTTGACACCGGTCCGTTTCAACGAGGACACGATTTCGGGAACGAGTTTTTCCCATTTGCTCAATGGCGTCTGTTGAGAGATGGTGATGCTGTCTGTCGGAGCGAAAATCGCCACATTGCCGGCATCGGCTGTTGCGCTGGATTGTGATGACGGCTGTTGCTGCGATTGCGAATCACCGTTGGGCGAGCAGGCCCCCATGGCTGTTGCCATGCAGACCGATGCCAGCAGAGCGAGCAGACGTTTCGCCGGGATTGTGCGATGCAGAATCATGCCATGTCCTTTGCGGAAGAATAGACGTTCCTTATACTGACCATCGATTGTAATATCCGGACGTCAAAAAGCCCGTACGCGTGTGTGATTGCGCATACGGGCTTTCGACAGCTCAGATAGATTACTCTGCCAGAGCCTTTGCCAGATTCTCGTCGAGGGCGTTCATGAAACCCTCGGTATCGAGCCAAGGCTGGTCCGGTCCGATGAGCATGGCCAGATCCTTGGTCATCTGTCCGCCTTCGACGGTGGAGATGATGACTTTCTCCAAAGTTTCGGCGAAATGCTTGACTTCCGGAGTGTTGTCAAGGTCGGCGCGATGCTTCAGACCGCCGGTCCATGCGAAGATGGAGGCGATCGGATTGGTCGAGGTCTTTTCACCCTTCTGCCAACGGCGATAATGGCGGGTCACGGTGCCGTGCGCGGCTTCGGCTTCGACGGTCTGCCCGTCGGGAGTCATCAGCACGGAGGTCATTAGGCCAAGGGAGCCGAATCCCTGTGCGACGGAATCCGACTGCACGTCGCCATCGTAGTTCTTGCAAGCCCAGATATAGCCGCCATGCCACTTGAGGGAGCTTGCCACCATGTCATCAATGAGTCGGTGCTCGTAGGTCAGGCCAGCCGCCTCGTACTTGTCCTTGTATTCGTTTTCGAACACCTCGGCGAACGTATCCTTGAACTGGCCGTCGTACGCCTTGAGAATCGTGTTCTTGGTGGACAGGTACACCGGATAGCCGCGCATCAGACCATAGTTGAAGCAGGCGCGTGCGAAGCCTCGGATGGAATCGTTCACGTTGTATTGCACCTGGGCAACTCCGCCGTCAGGGCCATAATTGTAAACGACGTGCTCAATCGGCTCGGAGCCGTCTTCCGGAGTGAAGGTTACGGTGAGGGTGCCGGCTCCCGGAACCTTGAAATCAGTGGCTTTGTACTGGTCTCCGAAGGCGTGACGTGCCACGACGATCGGCTTGGTCCATCCCGGGACCAGGCGAGGCACATTGCTCATGACGATCGGCTCGCGGAAGATGGTGCCGCCGAGAATGTTGCGGATGGTACCATTGGGGGACTTCCACATCTTCTTGAGGCCGAACTCCTTGACGCGCGCCTCGTCCGGGGTGATGGTGGCGCATTTGACGCCGACATGTTCGCGCTGGATGGCCTTCGCCGCGTCGACGGTCACCTGATCGTCGGTGGCGTCGCGGTTTTCGATGCCCAGATCGTAATAATCCAAATCCACGTCGAGGTACGGCAGGATCAGACGGTTCTTGATGTCTTTCCAGATGACACGGGTCATCTCGTCGCCGTCGAGTTCGACGACTTTGCCTTCGACCTTAATTTTGGCCATGGTTTGTCCTCCCTGTCGGAATTGAAGGTGATGGGTTCCGTCTTATTACATGTGTGTTAATTCCGTATGGAAATGTCCAAAACCGTGAGGACACGCGCGAAGGCACTGTCATAGCTGAGCATTAGCCTTGAAACCATGTCTCAGGAAATTGAAATCGGTTTGGGCAAGAAGGGCCGTCTGGCCTATTCGCTGGACGATGTCTCCATCGTTCCCTCCCGTCGTACCCGTGATCCTCAGGATGTGTCCACCTCTTGGCAGGTCGACGCCTATGAATTCGACGTGCCGGTCATCGGCGCCCCGATGGATTCCGTGACCAGCCCGGCCACGGCCATCGCCATGGGCAAGATGGGCGCGCTTGGCGTGCTTGACCTAGAAGGATTGTGGACCCGCTATGACGATCCCCAGCCGCTGCTGGACGAAATCGCGCAGCTGTCTGCGGACAAGGCCACCGAACGCATCCAGCAGATTTACGCTGAGCCGATCAAGCCGGAACTCATCGTCGAACGTCTGCATGAGATTCGTGATGCCGGCGTCACCGTAGCCGGCGCGCTGTCTCCGCAGCGTACGCAGGATTATTATTCCACCGTGCTTGAGGCCGGTGTCGATCTGTTTGTCATTCGTGGCACCGTGGTGTCGGCGGAGCATGTCTCCAAGGACCATGAGCCCCTGAACCTTAAGAAATTCATCTATGACCTGGATGTCCCCGTCATTGTTGGCGGCGCGGCCAACTACACGGCTGCGTTGCATTTGATGCGCACGGGAGCCGCTGGCGTGCTTGTCGGCTTCGGTGGCGGTGCGGTATCCGCCAACCGCAACACGATTGGAGTGCACGCGCCGATGGCCACAGCCATCGCCGATGTCGCCGAGGCCCGCCGCGATTACATGGACGAATCGGGCGGACGCTATGTGCAGGTGATTGCCGACGGCGGTATGGGTGATTCCGGCAGCTTCGTCAAGGCATTCGCGCTGGGCGCCGATGCGGTGATGCTGGGCTCGCCTCTGGCACGCGCCTCCGAGGCTCCTGGCAAAGGCATGCATTGGGGCGCCGAGGCCCGCCACCAGACGTTGCCGCGCGGATTCCGCACTAACGTGGGCACCGTAGGTTCCTTGCAGGAGGTCATGTTCGGCCCGAGCCATAACGCCGACGGAACCACCAATTTTGTTGGGGCGCTTCGCAGAGCCATGGCCACGACCGGTTATGTCGATTTGAAGAGCTTCCAACGTTGTCCGGTTACGGTCGCTTCGAGCCACTGATCAGATAGCTTCGTCCTGTGGATAAAAAAAGTTATCCACAATCCCTCCGTCGACTTGACGGGGGGATTGTCTTTATGTATTAATGTTTTTGGTCCTTCTCAGTGAAGAGAGTTGGATGACATTAAATAGGTAAAGAAATGAGGGATCCATGGCAATGGACGACTTATCTGACGATGGCGTTTCACCTCCGGAATGGCAGTCCGGCTCTGAGCGGGAGCCGGAAGACGACAAGGAGATAGAAGGCAATGAGCCTGACGAAATCCCACCGTCAGACCCTGATTCGTATGTCGGTCTTAAAGAAGCGGAAAACAATGGCCAATGGCTGCAGTGCATAGGAAAATCCGTCGAGAAGCTTCCTTCATATGATGGGTTTTTGGAAACACAATTATCCGGCATGCGGGTGCCCTTCCATGTTATCCGGTCCGATTCCACACCGTGGGACGCGAAGCAAGCCTATTCCTTGGCGTTATTGGGCGCGCGCATGTCGTGCGATGCCATCGACATCTTCCGTGGTCGGCAAAAGCCGGCGCATGTAGAGCGTATTCTAACGGAGGACTGTATGCGTAGGCTTAAAATCGCAGCTTCCATAATAGGCCATTATATGAAGGAAGACGCAAATCTATATGCCAAGATTGGTCTGCTTCCCATCAACGTGTCCGCCATTAACGGCTGGTTGACTTCGACCACGAAATTCGAATGTGCGGCTTTGCTCAACATCGGCGAAACGCGGTTGAGATGCAACACCGCATTCAGGCTCAAAGGCTCCACGTGGAAGTGCGTCTTGGCTGATTTCGGGTGATCGCATTGATGCGATGATACGGTAGGAATCTGCAAAAGCCCTTGGCGTCGATGTTCGCAGTCGATGCCAAGGGTTTTCAGCGTGCCTTAAGCATACGGGAACTACTATAGAGAACCATGTTGAGAGAATTTGTACCAGAGCCGGCCTACAGCACCACGGATGATGACACGGTATATGCGTTGCTGTCGCGTCGTGCGCAGAAGAATCCGGATGATCTTATCGCACAATGGCAGGATGATGAGACTCGGCAATGGCATGATGTGACGGCAGGCCAGATGCTCGCTCGTGTGCGCGCCGTGGCGAAGGGCCTTATCGGTCTTGGAGTCAAGGCCGGAAGCATGGTGGTCATTTACTCTCCCACCTGTTACGAGTGGGGTGTGGTCGATTTCGCATGCGCGGCCATCGGCGCGGTAAGCGTTCCGATTTATGAAACCGATTCGGCCAAGCAGGCCGCTTCCATCGTGGAAGAGGTGGAGCCGGTTATTGCCTTCGCTGGAGATTCCGTCCACACGCAGACGCTCGAACAGATTCGTGACATGCATGAAGGGCTGCGTTACGTGTTCAATTTCAAAGCGGACGGTCTTGACGCGGTCGCCGATTTCGGAGAGGGCGTCGATGACGATACCCTTGATCAGGTCATTGCCCGGATCAAGGCGGACGACATGCTCACCATCGTTTACACATCGGGCTCCACGGGACGTCCGAAGGGTGCGATGCTGTCCCATCGCAACTTCACGCATATCGTGCTCAATGGCTACATCATTCTTGACGAGATGCTGTACCAGCCCAACAGGTTGATGCTGTTCCTGCCGTTGGCGCACTGCTTCGCCCGCTATATCCAATACGTGGCGATTGGCGGACAAGGCGTGGTCGGCTATCTGCCTGGAGCCAAGCATCTGCTCGCCGATCTGCGCAGTTTCAAACCGACGTATTTGCTTGGCGTGCCACGTGTGTTCGAAAAAGTGTACAACGCTGCCTCGCAGAAGGCCGGTGCGGGTATTCGCGGCAGGGTCTTCGCCAAGGCGTTCGATCATTTCGTGCAATGGTCCAAGGACGAGCAGGACGGGGGACATCATTCGATGGTGGCCCGAGCCGAGCATTCCTTCTTCATGTCCGTCGTCGGCAAGTCCATTCGTTCCGCGCTTGGTCCGAACCTGAAATATCTGGCATGCGGCGGCGCCCCGCTGAACGTCGACCTTGCCCACTTCTTCAATGGCATGGATGGCATCACGTTCATTCAGGGGTACGGTATGACGGAAACCGCGGCTCCGATGATCGTCAACTGGCAAAATGCGAATCGCGTCGGTTCCGTTGGTAAGCCCGGGCCGGGTATGGGTGTGCGCACCGATGATGATGGCGAGCTGCAGGTCATGGGCCCCAATGTTTTTCTTGGCTACTACAAGAATCCTGAGAAGACCGCTGAAGTCAAAATGCCTGATGGTTGGCTGAGGACCGGCGATCTGGGGGCCATCGACGATGATGGATTCGTGTATATCACCGGCCGCAAGAAGGACATCATCATCACAGCCGGAGGCAAGAACGTCAGCCCCGCCCCGATGGAGGACATCATCGACACCTGTCCTATCGTGTCCCATGCTGTGGTCATTGGCGATGGCAAGCCGTTCATCAGCGCTTTGATTGAACTGGATTCTGATATGACTCGTTCTTGGCTTTCCCAGCAGGGTCTTGATGCCGATATGTCCATGAAGCAGGTAGCGGAAAACGATGCCGTGCGCGCTTTCGTGCAGCAGTATGTCGAAAAGGCCAACGCGAACGTTTCCCGTGCGGAATCCGTACGAAAATTCGAGATTCTCGATGAGGAATTCAACCAACAGGACGGCACCTTGACGGCAAGCCTGAAAGTTGTTCGTCCCAAGGTGCTGCAGCGCTACGCAGACGTCATCGAAAACGTGATTTACGCGCCAAAACCCTCCAACAGGCCGTTGCCGAAGACCGTCCAGATTCTCGACCGCACCACCGAAACCGTCAAGCAGGCGTCGGAAAGCATGCGGCAGGCTTCTGAATCCGTCAGCCCGAAGGTTCGGCAGGCATTTGATACCATGCAGGAGAGAATCAAGAAGCAGTCCGATGAACCGGATGACGAGACGGCACCGTCCGTCGAGCCTTCCGCAACCAAGAACAACGAGGAGCGTTAATTTTGGCAATCCGTGAGATTCGAGTCGTACCTGATCCAGTGCTGCGCACCCCATGCGATCCCATCAAGGAGATCACGCCCGCGGTGCGCCATCTGGTGCAGGATTTGTTGGATACCGTTGATGACCCGGGACGCGCCGGGTTGTCCGCCAACCAAATCGGTGTGAGTCTGCGTGCGTTTTCCTACAATATCGACGGCAAAATCGGCTATGTGCTTAACCCGGTGTTGGAGGAGACCAGCGGAGAGCAATATGGCGATGAAGGCTGCCTTTCCGTTCCAGGATTGTGGTACAAGACTCGTCGCGCCGATTATGCTCGCGTGCGGGGCATTGATCTGGACGGCAAGCCGGTAGTGTTGGAAGGCCATGGCATCATGGGCCGCATGCTGCAGCACGAGACTGATCATTTGGACGGTCACGTCTATCTTGATCGTCTGGAAAAGGAAGAACGCCGCGAGGCGATGCGTTACATGCGCACCCATCGCAAGTGATCGAAACAGCGAACGACGATTCAACCATGGGGCCACGTCAGAAAGACGTGGCCCCATGGTATTTTTAGTATTTGTGCGCCAATTTGGTGAGAAGCGCTGCCGCGAGTGCTTCAAACCGCCCAATTATTGTCAACCGGTGCGCAACCAATTCGCGTCATGCTCGCGACGACCTGTGTCGGTCGGCTGATGCCTGCAAGGCATTGGCTGCACGCAGGAACGCATGACCAGGCAAGAACCGACAAAGAAAGAGGTAGCAATACCATGGCTCAGATCACTATGAGCGACATGCTGAAGGCAGGCCTGCACTTCGGCCACCAGACCCGTCGTTGGAACCCGAAGATGAAGCAGTTCATCCTCACCCAGCGCAACGGCATCCACATCATCAACCTGTTCAAGTCGCTCGACATGATCGACAAGGCGTACGACTTCATCAAGACCACCGTGGCTCACAACGGCACCGTGCTCTTCGTCGGCACCAAGAAGCAGGCTCAGGAAGCTATCGCCAACCAGGCCACCCGCGTGAACATGCCCTACGTCTCCGAGCGTTGGCTCGGCGGCATGCTGACCAACTTCCAGACCGTCTCCAAGCGCGTCAACCGCCTCAAGGAACTTGAGGAAATGGACTTCACCGACGTGCACGGTTCCGGCCTGACCAAGAAGGAGCTCCTCCTGCTCGAGCGCGAGAAGGACAAGCTCAACAAGCAGCTGGGCGGTATCCGCAACATGAACCGCACCCCGTCCGCGATGTTCGTCGTCGACATCACCAAGGAAGCCCTGGCTGTTGAGGAAGCTCACAAGCTGGGTATCCCGGTTGTCGCCATCGTCGACACCAACGCCGATCCGGAATCCGTTGAGTATCCGATCGCCGCCAACGATGACGCCATCCGCGGCATCGAACTGCTGACCAGCCTCATGGCTGACGCAGTGGCCGAAGGTCTGCTGGAGCGTTCCGGCAAGGCCGCCAAGGCCGAAGGCGAAGCCGAGCAGCCGATGGCTGCTTGGGAAAAGGAGCTCCTCACCGAGGGCGCTCCGGCAGCTGAAGCCCCGGCTGAGGCTGAAGGCGAAACCAAGGCCGAGTGAGACCATGCTCTATGATGGGAGGTGCTATGCCTCCCATCATCGGGGCATCACCAAATTTTCAGAGGAGACAAATCAATGGCAGCAATCACTGCAGCTCTGATCAAGCAGGTGCGCGAGGAAACCGGCGCCGGCATGATGGACGTCAAGAAGGCCCTGACCGAAGCCGAAGGCGATGTGGCTCGCGCCAAGGAAATCATCCGCGCCAAGGGCATCCAGGCCGCTGGCAAGCGTGAAGGCCGCAAGGCTCAGGAAGGCACCATCGCCTCCAAGGTCGTCGAGACCGCCAATGGCGAGACCGGCTACGCCGTCGAGCTGAACTCCGAGACCGACTTCGTGGCCAAGACCCCGAAGTTCGTCGAGTTCACCGAGGAAGTTCTCGGCTACGCCGTGGACGCCGACGCCAACTCCGCTGACGAGCTGCTCGAGGCCAAGGCTGGCGACACCACCGTCAAGCTGGCTGTCGAAGAGGCCGCCGCCCTGTTCGGTGAGCACGTCAAGGTCGGCCAGTTCGCCAAGATCTCCGGCGAGCGCGTCGAAGTCTACGCTCACAAGAAGTCCGCCGAGATGCCGCCGAGCATCGTCGCCATGATCGCCACCGACAAGGCCGGCGCCGCCGTGGCTCACGAAGCTGCTCTGCAGATCTCCGCCATGGGCGCCAAGTGGCTGACCCGCGAGGACGTTCCGGCCGATGTGGTCGAGTCCGAGCGTCGCGTGGCCACCGAGAAGTCCCTGGCCGAGGGCAAGCCGGAGAAGATCGTTCCGAAGATCGTCGAAGGCCGTCTCAACGCTTTCTTCAAGGAAGTCGTGCTGCTTGAGCAGCCGTTCGTCAAGGACCCGTCCAAGACCGTCGGCGACCTGTTCAAGGAAGTCGGTGGCAACGCCACCGCATTCGCTCGTGTCGAGGTCGGCAAGGGCGAAGAGGAGTGAGCCTAAGGCTTACTCCACGCGCTTAGCGTAATTTCAACGAAACGCCATCCGGTTATTCAATAATCGGATGGCGTTTCGCTATTCCAAGGGTGTCGTTGCTAGGGGGTGTCGTCGTAAACCGATACGCTTGTCTACGGATAATTTCGCACTTTCGGTTTTGAGAAAGGCACAATATGACTGATAGCGACAATCCGCGCAGAGTTCTGCTCAAGCTGTCCGGCGAAGCATTCGGTGGTGGCAAGGTCGGCATCGATACCCAGGTGATTCGTCGCATTGCCGAGGAGATCGTTCCGGCCGTACAACAGGGTGTGCAGGTGGCCATCGTGGTCGGCGGCGGCAACTTCTTCCGCGGTGCCGAACTGCAGCAGGCCGGTATCGATCGTTCCCGTGGCGACTACATGGGTATGCTCGGCACGGTGATGAACTGCCTCGCTCTACAGGACTTTCTGGAGCAGGAGGGGCAGGCCACCCGCGTGCAGACCGCCATCACCATGGGACAGGTCGCCGAGCCGTATATTCCGCTCAAGGCCATCCGTCACCTTGAAAAGGGTCGCGTGGTGATTTTCGGCGCCGGTGCCGGCATGCCGTACTTCTCCACCGACACGGTTTCCATCCAGCGTTCCCTCGAAATCCACTGCGACGAGGTACTTATGGGTAAGAACGGCGTCGACGGCGTCTACACCGCCGACCCGCGCAAGGACGAGAACGCCAAGCGTTTTGAAACCCTGAGCTACAATCGCGCCCTCGTGGACAATCTGGCCGTCATGGACGCCTCCGCACTGTCCATGGCCCGCGACAACAAGAAGCGCATCCGCGTCTTCGGCCTCGAAGAGCCGGGCAACGTGACCCGCGCCCTCGTCGGCGATGAAATCGGCACGCTGGTCTCCACCGCCGAATCGCGCGTGGCCGAGTAAGCCGCAAACGCCCACAATCGAATCAAGCGTTCATAGACGAACAACACTGACGAACACCAACACACAAGGAGTGAATATGTCTCTTATCGACCAGGCCAAGGAACAGATGGCCAAGACCGTGGAAAACACCAAGGAAAACTTCTCCGGCATCCGCACCGGTCGCGCAAACCCGGCCCTGCTCAACGGCATCACCGTGGACTACTATGGTGCCCCCACCCCGATTAAGGCCGTCGCCTCCATCGGCGTTCCCGAACCGCGCACCCTGTCCGTCACCCCGTTTGACGCTTCCCAGGCCGGTGCCGTCGAAAAGGCCCTGCGCAACTCCGATCTCGGCATCAGCCCGAACCGTGATGGCAACGTCATCCGTCTGACCATGCCGGAACTCACCGAGGATCGTCGTAAGGAATACGTCAAGCTCGCCAAGGGCAAGGCCGAGGATGGCAAGGTCGCCGTGCGCAACATTCGCCGTAAGACCAAGGAAACCATCGACAAGGCCGTCAAGGACGGCGAGATGGGTGAGGACGAAGGCGATCGCCTGCTGAAGGATCTTGACAAGGTCACCAAGTCCGTTACCGACGAGATCGATACTCTGCTGGAGACCAAGCAGAAGGAGATCATGGAGGTCTGATTCAGACCAGGTCCGGAGAATTATGGAACGCAACGAACAACCCCATGAAGAGGCCGAGGAGACGCTCGACCAGATCAACAAGAAGACCGGCCGCAACATGCCGCAGGCCATCGCCACAGGCGCGGCACTGGTCATCCTTATTGTCGCGTGCCTGCTGCTCAGCGTCGACCTCTTCGTGCTGCTGGTAGTCGTGTTCATGATTCTGGCGCTGTGGGAGCTCAGGGTGGACTTCGCCACCGTAGGCCTGCACCTCCCGGTGTTTATGCTGTGGCTGTGCTCGTCCTTCACCCTCATTGCCACCTACTATTCCCCGTACCATCTCATCACGATGTCGCTGAGTATCATCGTGTCGATTATTCTGGTCGCCATCGCGGCCAGCGCAAAAATCAGCGTCGGCAACCGCCTATCTCTGGCGGTTGCCGGCAAACTGTCCAACACGGATGCCAGCGCGCGCCTCGAATCCTCGTTTAATCATGAGGGCGGGGAACAGCATCATTCCCGGCTCAGCCATGTGGCTGTGTCCGTGCTTACCGTGTTGTATATTCCGTTGTTGGCCAGCTGCGTCATCATCTCACTGACTTTTAATGGGCATCCGATTGCACACGCCATCATGCTGGTGTTCCTACCCGCCCTATCCGATACGGGCGGTTTGTTTGCCGGTGCCTGGCTCGGCAAACACAAGCTCAGCCCGCGCATCTCGCCGAAGAAGTCCGTTGAGGGCCTTGTCGGCTCGATGCTCTTCGCCATGGCTGGCGCATTTGCCGTATTCGCATGCACGTATGATGCCTCGAAATGGGCCACTCGTTGGTGGGTGCCGATCGTGGCGGGTATTCTCATCGGTGCCGTGGGCACGTTCGGTGATTTGTGTGCTTCCATGCTCAAGCGCGATATCGGTATCAAAGACATGGGCCATCTGCTCAAGGGGCACGGCGGTGTGATGGATCGTGTGGATTCCATTTTGATGAGTGCACCGTTCACCTGCGCCTTGCTGTGGATCACCGGACTGTGATTCGCATGTCTCGTGCATGAACAATGTGGCATCGTGTGTATATCGCACGGTGCCACATGCCATATATGGGGAAATCATCGTTCAATATGCGTTCGCTATGGGCTAAGACATGGGCCATCTGATTCGTATGCGGCACGCCGTATGGTGGATTCTGATATTACTATTGCATGTTTGACTATTTTCTGATATTGAGAGCGAAGCGAACCCATCATGACCACACAGCATCCTGACACTCCGGAAACCGGCATTACTCCCGGCGGCACATCAGGTGCCTTCCGTGACGTGCTATCCAAGGACCATGCCCGCCGTGGTAAGCCGCCGCTGCACTTTGTGGATATGACGCCCGAGCAGCGCGTCGAGAAAGCGGCCGAACTCGGATTGCCGAAGTTCCGAGTCAAGCAGCTCGCCAACCATTACTTTGGCCATTTCGATGTGAATGCCGCCGAATTCACTGATTTTCCGGCAGCCAAGCGCAGCGAGGCCGCCGCCGCGTTTTTCCCGCAGCTCATCACCGAGGTGACCCGCCAAGTGGCGGACGAAGGCACCACCATCAAGACCTTGTGGAAGCTGTTCGACGGCTCCCTCATCGAATCGGTGCTTATGCGATACCCGACCCGCACCACGCTGTGCATCTCCTCGCAGGTCGGCTGCGGCATGGGCTGCCCGTTCTGCGCCACCGGCAAGCTTGGCCTGACCCGTAACATGTCCACCGGTGAAATAATCGAACAGGTGCGTGTGGCCGCCAAGATGATGCGCGACGGCGAAGTGGCCGGGGGAGAGGGCCGCCTGAGCAACATCGTGTTCATGGGCATGGGCGAGCCGATGGGCAACTACAACTCCGTGCTGTCCGCCGTACGACAGATTTCCGCCATGCCTCCCGAAGGCTTCGGCATTTCCGCGCGCAACATCACCGTATCCACGGTGGGCGTGGTCCCCGGCATCAAGAAGCTCACTGCCGAAGGCATTCCCGTGCGTCTGGCCGTTTCCCTGCATGCCCCCAGCGACGAACTGCGTGACGAGCTGGTGCCGATGAACAAGCGTTTCAACACCGCGCAGGTGTTGGATGCCGCGCACGATTATTGGCTGGCCTCCAAGCGCCGCGTCAGTATCGAATACGCGCTGATGCGCGGCATCAACGACCAGGCCGAGCATGCGCAGTTGCTGGCCAAGAGGCTTAACCATTACGGCGACAACTGGGCCCACGTCAACCCGATTCCGCTCAACCCCATCGAGGGCTCGAAGTGGACCGCCTCCAAGCCGGAAGACGAACAGCGGTTCCTGGAGATCCTGCACCGCGCGGGCATCACCGCCACACTGCGTGACACCCGCGGTCAGGATATTGACGGCGCCTGCGGCCAGCTTGCTGCCAAGGAGCGGTAGTTTCGGTGACGGAATCGGCCTGCGGCGATTCCGTCACTTCAGCGCATCCTTGATTGCGCCCACGAAGTAGTCCAGATCGTCGGGCTTGCGGGACGTGATGAGCTTGAAGCCGTTGGCGTCGTCCACGTGCAGCTGCTCGTCGACGTAATGGCCGCCCGCGTTCTCGATATCAGCGGCGATATAGCGGCAGGGCGCGGCGGTCTTGCCAGCCACCAGACCCGCGTTGACCAGCAGCCACGCGCCATGGCAGATCGCGGCGATCGGCTTACCTTCGTGCGCGAACTCCTGCGCCAGCGTGATCGCATCCTCATTGACGCGGATACGATCCACATTGCAGGTGCCGCCGGGCACCACCAGCAGGTCGTAGTCGGCAGCCTGCACGTCGGACAGGCGCGCGTCCGGGGTCAGCGTTTCACCTTCGTAGCGGTCGTGCTGCACCGTCTCACACGGGTCCAAGGTAGTGGCGGCCAGCGGCCCCTTCGGGCCGG
>ERZ791623.472-NODE-472-length-23966-cov-11.522145_pt1 | contig 23966 bp, 19 predicted proteins | sample MGYA00510268_ERZ791623 | MGnify/ENA primary metagenome ERZ791623 (study PRJEB30046, sample SAMN00715216) | human gut metagenome | study: EMG produced TPA metagenomics assembly of the A metagenome-wide association study of gut microbiota in type 2...
CCGACTGGTCTATCATCATTGTGCGCAGTAACTTCAAGAAGAACCAAGAAGAAAGTTTGAAAGACTTGGCTCGGTTCTTCAAGGAGTACATGCCACGCTACGGTTACAAATACATATGTACCGAAGATGATGACTACAAGTATTATCAGACACTTGGCTTGAAGTGCATTATGGACGGTTTTTGTCCCAATTATGCAATTGCACTGAAAGATTTGAATGTCTGATACATGGTTTAGAGTTAAGGAGGGGATTTTTTCCTCTCCTTTTCTCTTTCCGATGTGCTCGAATGAGCAATTCCTCTATTATGGATGTTGGTAATGAAAGTGTTATTACTCTATTCTCATAATGTGCGCAATAATTGAGAGCGAAGAAATTACTTTATCAAATTCCTTCGCTCTACATATTACATCATTTTCCCAACGACTTAAATACTTTCGCAATACAACGCTTTTTCTGTTCCATATTTGGATGGACATACAAGTCCAATGTAGTTGAAATGTTGGAATGCCCTAACAATACACTAACGGTCTTGTAGTCACAGCCTGCCTCTATACAACGAGTGGCAAAACTATGGCGGAGCCCATGATATTTCAATTTGGGAATACCCAACTTTGCCATTAACTTGCCGTAATAATTACGGTAGGTACGAGGCTCGGTTGGATATTCATCATTAGTCAAGACATAGAAATCTTCATTGACGACCTTCTTTAGTGGTTTTACCATTGTAAGAAGCTCCTTTGTCATAGGAATTTCCCGACATGAGTTTTGTGTCTTGGGGGTGTTGATAACCAGCTCGGTATGTTTCTCCATCCCATCAATAATGTAAATCCGTTCAATTGTACGATTAACGGTAATCGTACCCTCGGAAACATTGATGTCACTCCATCTCAAAGCGCAGACTTCCCCGATGCGAAGTCCTGTACAAAGACTGATGTAGATACCCAATCCGGCAAAGGAGAAATGGTTTTGAATATGATTGAGTATTTTCTTGTGATTGACAACTGACAGTACTTCCAATTCTTTGGTTGTCGAAGAAGACGGATATTTGATGTCCCACTCTTGATAATCCATCCATTCGTTTTTCACACCGAATTTCATAATCATTTTCAGAACAATCAATATGTCCTTCACGGATTTCACACTCAGTCCATTTGCAAGTTTCCGCAAAACAAAGTCTTGCACAGCCTGTTCATGGAGTGTATCGCTTTCTCCAAAGTTTGGAAGAATATGATTCTCCAAGATGAGCACATAAGCAGCCATTGTAGACTGCTTTACATAAGGTTGCTTGTACTCTTTCCATGCAACCGAGATTTCTCTAATTGTTTTTTGTCCCATAATCGTATATTAATATGTTGTACATATAATTAGAGAATAATGAATCCCTGATGTTCCCCCTTTGAGATTCCCGGAGTTTAGTGGGGAGTGGAAAAAATGTACGATTGGGGAATTGGCTATCAAAGTGGGTAGTGGTGTAACGCCAAGAGGAGGCGAATCTGTATATAAAATGGATGGGCATCCTTTTGTTCGTAGTCAGAATGTAGGCTTGGGACATCTTATATTGGATGATATTGCTTTTATTGACGAAGAGACACATCTACGTCAAAAGAGCACAGAGTTAAAATTAGAAGACGTGTTGCTTAATATTACAGGAGCATCTATTGGACGTAGTGCATTAGTGAATGAGCAGGTAGTAGGTGGTAATGTTAATCAGCATGTCTGCATTATTCGTACTAAAGAAAGTCTCATACCTTCATTTCTCTGCAACTTTTTATTGTCCAATTATGGTCAAAGACAAATAGATAGTTTTCAAGCAGGCGGAAATAGACAAGGCTTAAATTTTGAACAAATTAAATCTATTAAAATTGCTATTCCGTCCACCAAAGAACAAACAAAAGTCGCAAAATTACTGCAACTAATAGAAGAGCGTATTGCTACCCAAAACAAAATCATTGAGAAATACGAGTCCTTAATTAAGGGAATTGCACAGCATTGCATTAAAGAATCAACAAGTGGAAACACATATGTAAAACTTGGTGATATTTGTCAAATTACAACAGGAAAACTTGATGCAAATGAACAGGTAGATAATGGAATTTATCCATTTTTTACTTGTGCAGAACAACCATTCAAAATTGATAGCTTCGCTTTTGATACAGAAGCTTTGCTAATCTCTGGGAATGGCGCTAATTTAGGATATATCAATTATTATAACGGAAAGTTTAATGCTTATCAAAGGACTTATGTATTAGATATATTCTCCGAAAATATCCAGTACATTAAATGGGCATTGAAAGTATTGCTGCCCAAAAGAATTGCAATAGAAAAGAGTTCAAGCAACACTCCTTATATAGTGCTATCGACTCTCAGTGATTTAAGGTTACCAATCCCCAACAAGAGCAATCAATGCCATATAGCAAAATTAATGCAATCTTTAGAAAGAAAATTATCAAGCCAAATTGCATTGAATGGTTCTTATAATAAGTTGAAGCAATACTTACTCCGCCAGATGTTTATATAAACATTTGACGGAGCAAATACTGCTTTTGTGATGTATAAGCTCTAATAAGCTTATTCGCTGTTTTTAATTGAGACTTCAATAATGATATTGCACAGCCTATTTCTCTTTGTTTATCAAGAGAAGGTATTTTGAATACAAGTTGCGAGAAGGCCTCCATATTTAAATTGCGTCTAACGATACTTGCACCTTGCTCTGATACCATCATATAGCTGTATAAGGCACGATGAGTCTTTAACATTGCAGCCACAAACTGATTGTCGTAACCATCTGCTATTGAAAATACTTTGTAAGAAGGAGAAACTATCCCAATTTCAAATCTATCATTGTAATTGATATTCCCCATCCATAAATTTTGAGGACTTAAAACAACATCATGAAGCCGAATGATTTTATAGCCCACATTGTTTTCACTTGCGATGTCCTTTGAAAAATATTCTCGTTGAGAGAATATGCCCTTAACTGTGGAACTCAGTACCTCATGTTGATTATTCGTTCGTGACCGTTCCGACCGTTCCAACAAAATATCTCCGAGACAAACAGATTTTCCTCCAGTACCATATAGCAGTATATTGTTTAGTCCCTTAATTAAGGATTGTTTGTGTTGTAGGTCTGCGATTAGTAAACATTTGTTCGCACGCAAAGATTTGTTAGAAACTACTATATGCTTGTCGAATATTGCGACATTGAAAAATGGTTACGCATTCCAGAGTGGCAAGTATAATGCACTGGGCAAATGGAAAATCCTCACAATAACAAATGTGTCTGGCGAGCGATATATAAACGATGAAGATTGCAATTGCATAATCAACTTGCCGAACGATATACAAGACCACCAAGTATTAAAAGAAGGAGATATTTTAATATCTCTTACGGGTAATGTTGGGCGTGTTTCTCTTTGTAAGAATGGGGACTATTTACTCAACCAACGAGTTGGTTTGTTACAACTTGCGAAAAATGTAAATCAAGAGTTCCTATATCAAATTCTATCTTCTCAAAGATTTGAGAATAGTATGATAGCTTGTGGTCAAGGTGCAGCCCAAATGAATATTGGTAAAGGGGATGTAGAAAGCTATGTGTTACCGTATTCCTCAAATGGCAATAACATTCTTTGGGTCGCAAAAATATTACACTCATACGATGAGTGCATCATTAATGAGCTGCGAAGATTAACCTTGTTAACCATGCAAAAGCAATATCTCCTTACCCAGATGTTCATATAAACATCTGGGACAAAAGATAGTTCTTTTGCCTATTGAATAGTTTAAGTACTGATAACTCATTGTCGATTTTCACATCAATGTCTTGCAGTGTTGACGCAATTTCCATATTGCGACTATGTCCATAAGTTGGAATCATTATTCCGCGAACAATATCAGCGTTGATATTGCTTTGTGTTCCAGTTTCAAGATACTTGTGGATGTGGCGATACTTAAAGTATGACAAGTAGTAGTACAGATAATCCAATAAATCTTTGTCTTTGAGTTGCATTGCAAACATTGCCTGGCTTGTAGTAATAGGTATTTCATTTATAGTTACCAAGCCAACTGATGCGTACATTGACATTATTAAACTATACTTTGGAACTACCCATGCCGAAGAGTTTTCTAATCCACTTTGGCTCAAATGATTTTCTGTGTATCGGACATACTTACCTTGTTTTGTTATATCGTTAATACTCAAGAATGGTATTTCTCCATTATAGTATTCTTTATTTGTGGAAGTCGGAGTACCACCAGCCTTGCCTTTTGAGAACAAAGTGTCTAATCTACTCCATCCATTAGGTTCTTGAGCAAATACCTGTTTACTAATCGCAGACTTTAGTTTTTTCAAATCCTCAATGATTTTGTTTTGGGTGGCAATACGCTCATCTATTAGTCGTAACAGTGTAGCTATTTTAGTTTGCTCCGCTTTGGATGGAATACCAACATAACACTCGGAAAAATTCTTTGTGCTGATGGAATAGATTTTTGTTCCCTGTGCTATTCGTCTAATCTGATTATGAAATGCGGATGACGAAAAAGCATATCCTTTGAAGCCGACAACAGTTTTATTTTTATTGTCTCGCCCATGAATTGTGTGTAAACCACAAACAATATCCTTATTATCAAGATTAAACAACTCAATGACTTTAGCAACCTCATTCGTATCTTCCGAAGCATCAGCAAAGGCTACATCTCCCTCTTTACACAATTCAAAGTTTTTAGGCATATTACCTTCTTTGACATTGGGTAGTTTATCTCTTCTCAAATCCACCATAGTAGGAAGCCCAACATGAATGAGTCCATAATGTAAGTTCATCATGGCTTTCTCCCCATATTCAAGTTGTTCCCAACTCAGAGAATTGGTTGAATAGAAATCCAATAGCTCAGACACTTTACATATTTCCCACTCTCCACTAAATTTAGGGAATCTCAAATGGGGAACATTAAGGACTTTTTTATCTTTATTATCTATTGCCATAGTTGTCATTATTTTGTAGGATTCAAGTCAAATGGAAGCAATGGAGTTTCACCATTACCCTCATTAAAACGGTCAAAATCCGATATGTATGATTTATCTTGAATCAGTTTATATTTTTCGTATTCGCTATAAGCCTTATCTCTAGCTTCCTCCTGTGTCACTTTTCCGGCTGTATCGCACGGCTCGTAATCCATCGTTGCAAGATATTGTTGAAGGAACTTTTTCCAATCATCCATAGTTGAAACGATATGACGTGCAGCACGTGATTCCGCCATATCAAGAAAGGCAGTTGTGATAAGATTCAACTGGGACAATTCAGAATCTGACAAGTAATTTTTGGCGATGATGGTATCAGACTTTTGCACTCTTCCATCAGGAGCTCTCTTCCATGTGGTAAGCCCCATATAAGGTTGCTCAGAATCAGCTCGTTGATAGATAATTTCCGCTGCCGTATGATGGGTAACGGCAAGGTGCATCATATTCTGTACCATCTTGAAGAACAACTTTGTATCTTCTGATTTCGGGTCGTAGTCCGCACTGCATTCTGCATAAATGTCAGTTATCTTTTGGTAATATCTGCGCTCTGAGGTGCGTATCTCACGAATACGCTCAAGCAAATCGTCAAAATAGTCTTTTCCAAAATGTTTACCCTGTTTCAGCCTCTCATCATCAAGGGCATATCCTTTAATGATAAACTCTTTCAGCACTGAAGTAGCCCAAATGCGGAATTGAGTAGCTTGATAGCTATTTACCCTATATCCCACTGCAACAATAGCATCAAGATTGTAAAATAGTGGCATACGTTCCACTTCCCGGTCTCCTTCTGTTTGAACTATCCCAATTTTTCGGATAGTTGCCTCTTTGGAAAGTTCTCCTGTTTCGTAAATTTGCCCGAGATGATAATTAATGGTTCTGACATCAACCCCAAACAAGTCCGCCATTCTTTTTTGTGACATCCAAAATGTTTCGCTGTTGAAAATGACTTCTACCCGTACCTCTCCTTGTGCTGTTTTATACAACAATATATTAGAACTTAGAGAATTATGCATGAGTTCAGCCATTGAGACAGATTGCGAGAAAAAGTCTCGCGCCTGTTGAACGAGCACCTTTTTATTATCAGCATTTTCCGCAATAATCATACATGCCATACGGGAAAGACGGAATATATTTACTTTGCGGAATGAGCCGTTTCCTATCTTAACCATATCAACCGCTTGGTTGAAATGCTCGTCCACATTCATTCCTTTTTCTCCAGCCACCTTAATGGCTTTGTCTATGACTCGTTGGAATTTCCAGTAAGCAGAATAGCCCATTGCACCACAAAGGTCACGGGAACTCCAGTATTCATTCCCGTTTTCATCCTTGCGGCATATATTCTCAAATGAAGGAGTCATCTGAGGTATGTTGTCATTTTCACCCATTGCTATTACTTTTCTGAACTATTCTACCAGTCCCAATTCTTTCAGGTACACTTCAATCTCTTTGTCGAGTTCAGCACGTTTGGCTTCCAACTCCTTTATCTCTGCCATTACAGCTTTTATGTCGATAGGTTCTTCCTCTTCAAAGGTATCAACGTAACGTGGAATATTCAGATTGTAATCATTCTCGGCTATTTCTTGAAGAGAGGCAAGGTGACTGTACTTTTCTATTTCCTTGCGGTCACGATAAGTTTCGACAATCTTTTGGATATGTTGCTCACGAAGTTTGTTCTGGGTCTTTACCTTTTCAAACTCCTTGCTTGCATCAATAAACAGAATATTGTCATCTTCCTTACGACATTTCTTGAAAACAAGAATACAAGTCGGAATACTTGTACCATAGAAAATATTCGCAGGTAATCCTATAATGGCATCCACATAGTTTTTCTTTTCTATAAGGAAACGACGGATAACTCCCTCCGCATTTCCTCGAAATAGTACACCATGCGGAGCAACACAAGCCATTGTACCACCCTCGTTCAAGTGATAAATCATGTGCAGAATAAATGCATAATCGGCAGTCTTACGTGGTGCAAGCCGTCCTGCTTTGCTGAAACGATCATCAGTATTGAATTTGTCGGCAGCACTCCATTCGGCTGAGAACGGAGGATTTGCAACCACTGCATCAAACTGAGTATCACCAAAAGCATCCCATTCAAGTGTATCACCATTTTCAATCTTGAAGTTGCTGAATCTGATGCCATGAAGCAACATATTCATTCGGGCAAGGTTATAAGTTGTAGGATTCTTTTCCTGTCCATAAATATCAACTGCATTTCCAATATTAGCAGCACGAAGAAGCAACGAACCACTACCGCAAGTAGGGTCATATACATTGCGTAAACGCTGGTGTCCGATGGAAACAATTTCTGCTAAGATACGGCTGACTTCCTGCGGAGTATAGAACTCTCCAGCCTTTTTTCCGGCTCCTGCGGCAAATTGCGAAATCATATATTCGTAAGCATCACCCAAAATATCAATCTCCTGTGATGCCTCTACTCCGAAGTCTATATCATCTAATGCAAGAAGCACGTTACTAACGAGCGTGTTTTTATCGTCGGCAGTCTTGCCCAATTTAGGTGATGCCAAGTCTATATCTGAAAACAATCCGCCAAAATCTTCTTCACTATCCTGTCCTAAAGTACTGTCTTCAATACGCTTCAATGAACGTTCAAGCATAGGCAAGATATTTTCTTTACGCTTGATAGCCTCTATTACGGACGAAAACAAGAATTTCGGTTCTATGAAATAGCCGATATTCTCCAAGCATTGGTTCTTTGCTTCCTCTTGAAGTTCCACCGCATCGGCATCATCCATTTCCCACAATTCCTTAAAGGTTATTTCATCATCCACCAAGGCATTGTTGGCATACTTCTCTATTTTTTCCGACAAGTACTTATAGAAGATGAAACCTAATGTAAAATACATAAAGTCACTTGCCGACATATTGCCACGCAAACGATTTGCAACCTCCCAAAGTTGGTCACGGAGTTTCTGCTGTAATTCTTCGCTCATAATATCTTATTCCCAATTAAACGTTTTTATAATACTACGCAATCTTTCCATTATTCTCGTCAAAGCCTTTCGGGTTTTGATAAGACCGAGATGCTTCTCTTTCAATGCCTTTTGTATAATTTCAGGCTGTTCTTTTTGTAAATAGTCATACTCTTTTATGTAAAGATTAAGCACTTCGGCAGAAATTTGTTCATCATCCGCCAAATCACTCACAGCCTTATTGCGTTCTGACACAATATATTGGTTCAAACGTTCCTCTAATTCATTTGTTCCATCTGCTCTATTGCGCCCATTCATGAAGTTTTCCTTGTCTTCATCTACATTCTTTTGAATAAAGCCGTCGATGAGTTTTGCTTTGCCTCGCATTCCAGCATCCTTAATCATTGTATCAAGGATATGCTTGCGCTTTTCTGAATAATCATCGCTATATGGGTCAAGTTCCGCAATGAGTTCAAGAATATACGCTACATTGATAATATCACTATGCAGAAGTTCAAGACAGAAATCAATGTCTTCCAGCCCTTGACTATTGCCATATGGAACAGGATCTTCCGCAACAGTTGACGGTGTAGCAGGTGGGTCAATAAAACCAACCGTAATGTCGAGGTATTTACTCTTATAATCATTAAACTGCTGTTCGGTCATACCGAGGTCTTCAGCATCCTCGCTGTAATCTTCGTATATCTGGATTTCTGCATGTTTACGGATAATGTCTCTGAACGCAAGTACAAAATTCTTCTTGTCATTTTCACTTTGCAGAAGGTCTATACTACTTGGCGTTGGATATTTTTGCAGAAAATCTGTTGCCAAACTCTTGTACTCATGCTTAACTTTTTCAAACGGAGGACGTACTATATCTTCAGGATTGTCGGAATTGCTAAACAGTTTTATAGACGTATCAACATTGTTTTTCAGATCACGGAAGCATACGATTTTACCGAATCGTTTCTTCTCGTTCAACACTCGGTTGGTACGACTGAATGCTTGCAGCAAACCGTGATATTCCATATTCTTATCCACATAAAGTGTGTTCAGTTTTTTACTGTCAAAACCAGTAAGGAACATTCCCACGACAAGACAAAGGTCAAGCGGTTTCATATCCGCTTTCTTCTTTTTCATGCGCAGGTTGATGTCATCATAGTAAGCACGAAAGTTCTCTGTTGTAAAAGATGTGCCGTAGTTTTCATTATAATCATCCATAATGGATTGTAGTTCATCTGCTTCGCCCACACTTTCGCTGACATATTTTCCCGTACCCATACCAGTCTGTTCATCATCTTGACTATTATTGGCTGCGTATGTAAATACTGCACCTATACGGATTTTAGGATTCAATGATTTGAAAATCTTGTAATAGCGGATAAGCATAGGAACAGACTGTACAGCAAACAATGCGTCAAACTCTCCATCAAATGTAGATTTATTGAAGTTGTTAAGGATAAATCTTGCAATCTCCTCCATACGAGCTTGGTTATCGTTATCTACAATCTCGTTACCATGATAATACTCCACTAGGAACCCAAGCACATTTTCATCAGCAATAGCATCTTTGATGAGATATTTATGAAGACAATTGCCGAAAATTTCTTTTGTCGTATGTCCATCCACTGCATTTTCAGTAAAGATAGGTGTTCCCGTAAAGCCAAAAATCTGAGCATTATCAAAGAACTTCATAATCTTTTTATGACTGTCCCCGAAATGACTACGATGACACTCATCAAAAATCATTACGATGCGTGAATGACGGATAGCATCAATCTTGCTGCTATACCACGTCTTACTAACTGCCGCATTAAGTTTTTGAATGGTGGTTATGATAATTTTGGAATTGCTTTGAAGTCGCTTCACGAGTTCATCCGTATTGTCGGTACTATCCACTGCACCCGGTTCAAATGCCTCGTATTCCGATTGCGTCTGAGTATCGAGGTCATGACGGTCAACAACAAACATCACCTTATCCACATCATCCAATTCTGATACAAGTTGTGCTGCCTTGAATGAGGTCAATGTTTTTCCAGCACCTGTTGTATGCCAGATATAACCATTATCATTGGAGTTTTGTACACGATCCAAAATCTTTTCTACCGCATAGAATTGGTAAGGACGAAGTACCATCAAGCACTTGTCACCCTCATGCAGCACAATATACTTTCCTATGATTTTGCCAAGTGTACATTTTTCCAAGAAGAATATGGCAAACTTATCCAATTCATTGAACGGATGATTGGCGGCATCTGTCCAGTTGAATGTGAACTTATACCCACTATTTGGATTATTGGCAAAATAGCGAGTGTTAACACCATTGGATATAACAAACAACTGAATATAATCAAACAATCCGTGAAACGAAGTCTTGTGATAACGCTGTATTTGGTTGTATGCCTGTTTAAGTTCCACGCCACGACGTTTCAATTCAATCTGCACAAGTGGCAAACCATTGATTAGAATCGTCACATCATAACGGCATTTTTTACGTCCTTCCACCGTGATTTGGTTGGAAACCTGAAATTCATTCTGACACCACTGCTGCCTATTTAGAAATTCCACCCATATACGCTGTCCATCAGCCGTATCAAGCGGATATAAGTCACGGAGTTTCTTTGCCTTTTCAAAGCGAGTACCACCTTCAAGGTATATGAGAATCTTCTCAAACTCTTCTGTCGTAAACTCGCTGCGCCCATGTTCCTCCAGCCGTTTGCGGTTATGAATCTCCAACTGCCGTTTAAAATTGGCATACATATTATCCTCTTCCACAATTTGGACATATTCATAGTCCATTTGCTGAAGAGTGGCTATCAGTCCGGCTTCCAATGCCGCTTCACTTTGTGTTGACATATCCTTGCCTTTTTATGAGTAGTTACTACTTATTTATCTTACTATTTAATATTCTGACATTCAGTGTATTTTCAACCTCATATAGATTAAATACATCTAAGACCACCAAAATCGCTTTAAGTTCTATTGTAGTCTTTCCTTTTTATCAGTTATCAAATCCTTCAAATCAACCTGTAGAATCTCGGCAATCCGCTGAAGCGTTTCCAAATTAGGTTGAATCCTATTGCAAGCATAAGCATTGACCATGCTAAAACTCTTATCTAACTGTTTGGCTAACCACGTTTGAGAAATGCCTTTTTCTAAAAGGACTGCCTTTATTCTATTCAGTTTCATTCTTTGATACGATTTTGTCATGCAAATATAGTGAATTATATTCAATAATCAGAATTGCCTTGCCAATATCGAAACATCTTTTACTTATAGCATTTCTCTAATAAATTCATATAAGAAAGTAGCACTTGCAAAACAACAAGTTTTATGATGTCCGTCAGCTTTCTTTATATCGGCAAAGTCAGATACAGCTTTAATCCAAAGAGCTTTTTTGCCAAGAGTATGAGCTGTTGCATAAAGAGCAAATCCCTCCATATCAAGTGCTTGTAATTTTCGCTCGTCCTCTTGTAAGTCTTTTACGACAGACGAAGAAGCAACAACAAAAGGACCACAGACTGTTTTGGCTATACAAGCAGACACATTTGATTTTTCATCTTTTAGATTAGCATCATGAATGGAGTCATTTATATCTCTTAAATGTACAGGATCTGATATAAACTCAGCCACCAATGCAATCAAACTATGATTTGCAGGTATCTGATTCATTTCTTTCAAGAATTTAATATCGCCAGACACCTGTTCTTTAAGTTTACCCGAAGCATAATCATGTATTGCATCAGCTATAATAATATCATCTAATGCGATATCACCATTATCTATCCCCGCAGTAATACCTGTCATAAAAATTGTACCTACTCCAAAATGATTATACATGGTAGAGGATAGAATTGAAGTTGCACAAATACCTGGTTTATTTGCACATGCTGCTATAATACTATAATCTTTTAAATGGCTACTTGTAATATTGGTCGTCTTAAATACATATGGAAGTCCTTCAACTTGTATAGTTTCCCATTCACACCCAACAAATGCCTTTTGCATCATTATAAATTCCTCATTCAATGCACAAATAATTCCCAAATCATAAATACTATCATTTTTGATAGATGCTTCTAGATCTTTCTTCATTTGTCCTAACTGGCAGACTTTATCTTTGAGTTGAATCTTCCATTCGTTGTTCTTACGTGAATAAAACAACAAATACCACAATTTATCCTTAAATTCCTTCTGTTGTTCAGAAAATTCTTCCTCATATTCTGTCAAGCCAATTATTTGGATTGGCTTCTTTATACTTTGATTAATGTATATTTCCTCCAACAACTCTACGCCACCACGTCTATTCATCTCAATTTCTAAACCCTCCCGATGTTCAGGAAGCACCATGTCAAGAATGAGCATATCATATGCCTTTGTCTGAAGCAATTCTCTACCATCAACCAAACAACTTGCCTCATCAATCACTATTTCACCCTGAGGAAATAAAGGTTGGATAACAGACTTAAGTGAGTTTCTCTTATCTTGACTATCGTCTAATATTAAAATTTGGATCATGCTATAATTTCTTTTATTTGTTTTTTTAATTGATTCTTCCAATCGTTTTTTTGCGAAGAATAGTACACATAAGACTTGTAATTTTGAGGATAGTCTTTCTTAAGATCAATATCAAAAGCCTCCAACTGTTTACGACCAAATACGTTATACATTGTAACAACAATAACAGGGGTCATAATTTGTCGAAGAAACATTCCTTCAAGAATATATTGACCAGCAGAAGGCTCAGGTAATCCACCACTTGCATCTGTAGACAAATCATAGGTTGACATAGACATATCCAACAATATCAGCGAGTAATCACTCCCGTGTTCAAATATTTCTTCTTGCGCAGAATTATACGATGTACATTGTATAACTTTATAATTAGAAAACTCTTGCTTAAGAAAAGCAAGTATATTACTTGCTTTCTCTTCATAATCTTCAACTAATAATATTTTTTTCATCAACTAGCATGTCTTTTATATTAAACAATACATTAACAACACACTTACCTTCAATAGCTTTAATTGTAAAAGTATTATTCGTGTTACCAAAGTCATATTTTACAATAGTCATAGCCTTCACCAAGCCACTGCCACCTTCCTGCTGTAATTTTGCAATATCATTCATTTTCTTTTCAAAAAGATGATTCAATTCATTTTCTTGAATATTACTTTGAAGATCATTTATCAGTGATATTTTTATTATATCATCATTCAGCATTTGAGAATTGATTTGAAAAATTCTCTGATTTGTTTCCTTGCTGTATTTTAACATATTTGTTAGGAAAATAAAAAATAAATCAAACATAGAAGAACTATATTCAGAACGTATTTGAGCAGGCAGAGACACCATTTTTACATTCATTTCAAATTGAACATCTGAGTAATACCTTGCAGCTTGTTCCATAGTCATGCGAATATGATTCTCAATATCAAAATCTTCAAACTTCGTTTCCTGTCTATGAAACCAGTTTTCTACCTTTGTTAACTTATTGGTCAAAGCTGCTCTTGCATTATTAATTGCCGTTTTTAAATCTGCAGTCAAAGTGTTATGACCAGAAAGAGAATCAATGCAAAGTTCTAATGTTTGCAAATATCTAAATATATCTGGCTTTAATTGATCCGTAATTCTCTCTCTAATAATTTCCAATCGTTTTTCTGTTATTTCCCAAAGATAAGTCATCACACTCTTACAAAATGATTCCCGATCTTGAGTCTTAGATTCAATATCCATCAAGCGATCACATAATTCTTTCGTGTTTACAGCATAATTAAATTCACCCTGCCTTCCATCGTCTTCATCTACACGAATTTGAATAACAGAATCCTTAAACGTAGATATAAGAAAATCAATATTTTGAGAAAATTTCATTTGTGCTTGATACAAGTTTTTACGCATTTCCGAATCTAAAGAATACTCAACGGACCAATAATCTGAAGGCATATATTGTTGGCCCGACTGATTTAATATAAGATTCAATCGTTCAAAATCGGATCTTAATTCCCCTTCAAATACCCCATGCCGAATTCGTGTACTTAAATATGTTCCTAAACCAAATCTACTTTTCAAGAATGCATATCTAATTACATTAAAAATTTGAAGGGCAACTTCTTCAATCGCATTGTTAGAATAAGTAGCAATATCGTCAATTAAGTCTGCTGCATTGTTATGCGAAAAATCACTACCATTAACTAGTACAAAAACTCTATTACTGCGAGCCAAGGCTGCCTGTTTTTTAAATCTGTCATACAAGTCGTCAATCTTACATAGTTCATATTTCATTATCGCATCTTCATTTACAAAAATCTTACTATCATCTAGTTTTTTCATTCCTCTGTATGCAACTATTTCATGCATTAATTCCGTACACATATTGGAATATAGATCATTTGGGAGAAATTCACTTTTCAGATAGCTGACAATCTTTATTTTTTCATCAAGCACATCTAATGTACTTTTTAGCTTATAGTGATGATACAATAAATCATCTGTGACAAGTAAATATAAAAACAACTCTACTTTCCTATGATCTCTCTTTTTGAGTTTATCCAATAAATCTGACGGATATGTTGCATTTTCATATTTACAATAACTTTCTAATACAAACTGTTTTTGAGGATAGTTCTCTGCATTTAATAAAATAAATATTAGGAAATCAATATCATTTTTTAAACCCTCATATCTTGAATTCTTAATATCCATCATAAATTGTCTTGTATCTACTTTTGACACAAAAGCTTTATTCTCAATATACTTCTCTACATAAAAACGGATAGCTTTTTGTCGATATGCTACCCCCATATTTATGTACGACATAAATGTATATTCAACTGCAGTTTGTACAGTAGGTATATATTCAGTGTTTTTTTCAATTATGGAGTTCCATAACACTATTGCCTTTTCATATTCTTTGTTTTCAAAAGTAATTTTCGCATTATCTACTTCACGTATATAGGCAACAACTTTTGATTCCTCTGTAGTTAATTTCTCTACTCTTCTTTTTTGATATGGAATAACAACTGATCCTTCACCATGTTTTAGCCCCCAATCCAAATAAATCAGCTTTTCTGCATTATCCTCAAAAGTAGTAGTAAAAAGCGGATCAAAACAACTCATAGTTGATAAATGGAGCCACGGATCCTTATCCCACTTTTTCTCTTCTTTTATGTAATAATCTAATCCACATGCAAAACTTAAACCGTACAAGTTTTTGCAACGTTGATACAATAAATCAAGACTCACGGCATTGTCTTGTTCGGTCATAACAGAATAAATCAAACTTGCAATTTCATTCAAAACAGAATCAGCATTATTGGCTATTTGCTTAAAACCATTATTTTTGAACAACAAAGCTCTACAATATAACTTTAGGACATCAAAATGATATGGTTTGTTAGAAATAAATTCTTTACATTCAGAAATCACATCATCATATTCTCCTGTATAATATTTATCAAGTATGGATATAAAATCTTTATCGTAATATTCTTTAGGCAAATTTTCACACTTACTAAGTAAAATATACGGCATCCAACGGCGATCTGAGGTTATGTCATAGAGCATTGTAGCAAAATCACTTACAATACCATCATTGTTTACATTTTTTATTTTATAAGATCGCAGAATATAATCCATCAATATATACCTATCTATCACAGAATTCAAACTTTCCATCATTAATGCGACAGAAAGATCGTCTATGTTATAATTTTGATAATAGTTCAGACGAAATAAATAGTAATTATAGCGATCGTTTTGGAATTCAGTTCTATTTTTCTTATACCGTGAATACAGCTCTGTATCATACTCGTAAGAAGGAACGGAACGTTGACTCCTTGAAAATATATTTGATAATATTATTGGAACAATTCCACGCTTTAAATCTTTATGGATCGTATTAAAATTGCTAATAATTCCAATGGCTTTTGACAGATCATTCTGAAGCCCAGCTATAGTTAGTCGCATCTCATAATACCAAACAGTATATCCTATACTCCTTAAAGATTCTTCTAATAATGATTCCGCTTTCGAATACTCTCCCAAAAGAATGTATTTTTCAATCTTGTCACGTAAAGAAACGAATTGTTTTAAAATGTTTTTATGTTTCTTCAAACACTGTAACACCCAGTTGATTTCAACCTCTACTGATTGAGGTTTATAGAAATAACGATTCCAACCTGTACCAAGTTCTTCTATCCGTTTGGGCACTGTATTTCCCCATATAACACTATTTAAAATAGGGTGTGATTTAAAGAGACTACCCAATGTCAAATTAATCAAAGTATTGTTTCCTGTATACTTCAATGTAAATGCAATCTCTGACCATTTTTTCTTATCACCTTTCATTGAAAGGAAAGCTTCTGTTAGTTGATAATCTTTCCAAGATGACTTAACCTTTGGAGGTAATACTTGAGGAATAAATTGCTTATTTATCATATTACATGTGTAATAATTTACTGTTTAAGTTTCTGCTGTATTATTAGATGCCTATAAAAGTCGTTTAAGCCGTTCCTTCAACAATTCGCCATACTTTTCTTTTAATTCAGCACTTAGGAAAGAGCTTTGAATGACAGTCTCAAACTTGGGCAATAGTTTGACATACTTATTTATCAATCGCTCTACAATCACATTCTCTATACCCAGCGTGGCTGCTGACCTAATAAAATCCTCTCTTTGAAGTTTTTTCTTCCGACCATTCAAGGTCAATGCCAACTCTTCATCATCCTTGGGATTAATGATAGCCGCATTTAATAAATCGTAAGCAGGAGTTAAACGTATCATATCCGCCATCTCATACAAAGAGAAGTTTTTCAAGTGCATGTCGTTATTTCCTGTCAACCAAGAGAAAAGCACCAACTCGAAGAAATTGGTAACATCCATTTTGGGTAAAGACGAGTATTTCAAAACAGCCTTGCCGATACGTTCATAACTGCTCTTGTATTTATGCTCTGTTTGCCTTTCCGTCAGTTGGCACATATCCTCCATCGCAATCTTCTCTCCGGCAGAAGTTCTGTCAATCCGACGGGTAAGATAGCATAGCGTGTCATCAGCCATCCGCATCAGCGTATGAGGAACCACCTCAATACGTGCCACCTCTGCAAGATGCATGGTTAAATCCTCAACCTCAGGCATCATTTCATATTGCGAGGTCTGTGGTTTACAAATATAACCGCCCCATAGACCAACAATAGTCAATCGTTTGCTGCCCTCATGCTCTTTCAAATGCAAGGACAACTTCGGCTGAACACCAGTCAAAGAGGTTTGATCTTGAATGATTTGCAGAGCAAGCTGATCAAGTTGTTCTGTCGTATAATCAAGAACAGGCAATGTTGCTGTTCCGAAGAACTTCTTTAAACAAGCCTGATGCATATCCTTTTCCCCCCTCAGGAGCGGACGATAACAATACAGACAATTACACATGGCTTACCTCCTTTTCTTCCATAGGAACAACACTTACCGCTCCGATACAATCCTTACAGCAGGTCAAGAGCAACGACATCCGGTCAAGAATACTTATGTCAGTATTCCGCAGTGCAACATCCAATAACCATCCTTCAGGAATCAAACCGTCGAAAAATGGGAACAACACAGGACTTGTATATGCATCTGCCTGTAAAGGCAATGTCAGGCTGACAGCCTTTGCCGTTTCAAGAGAGATATATTCTGGTAAATAACGGAATTCATATCCAGCATCGTTTTCAGTCAGAATACCAGCCAATTGGTCTTTATAAAATATATGGGCTTGTCTCATTGATTACTGTTTTTTTGAGTGGCAACCATTTCATAATTAAAGAAGTCAAGAAGTTGATTCACCTTGTCGAGACGTAGCGTCTCTTTGCCTTGTTCAAGGTCTCGCACAAAGCGCAACCCCACCCCCGACTTCAACGAGAGTTCTTCTTGCGTCAGATTATATTGCTTTCGCAACATTTTGACCGTAGTAGAAAGATTATTCATAGCATCATACTTTACACCTCTTCGGGTACAAAGTTAGCACAAATATTCGATATTATATCAGTATGGGTATAATTTATTGGTTTATTATAGCAATTATATCAGACAGGGTATAATCTAATGAAGATTGAGACATTAATATTAAGGCTAAAAACAAATATAACGCATATAGTTTTACACTTTTCTAAGCGAATAAAACAGATTTGTTACACTTTTCCAAACGAATATTACCAATTGTTCTACACTTTTTCAAGCGAATCAAATGTGTATTCTACAAAAGTTCCCTAGTTCTATGATCAATTCTATTATCAAGTACCCTCTTGGGAAGAAAAACCACACCGCAAACCACAGAAATCCCAAGAAAACCACTATCTTTGCGTCCAACAAGCGTTCTGTAACATACCTGCGGAAATGCCCTATCACTCAATACATTGTATCTGATAGCGGACATTCTACAAAAGGGCTAAAAAGAAGCGGTACAACACGTATATGCAAAACAATGAAACACAACGATTTGCATTTGTCCCTACATTCTGTGTATTTGTCAAAACAGAGGTTGTACCGATTAAAATGAATGGCCACTGATAATCAGCGATGTAAATATGCTGCATCGGTAAATGATAATGTAGTAGAATTTAGAATATCAAATTCCTACTACTCTTAGTATTTTTAGTATACAAAAAAAGGAAAGAGTAATGTCATCACAAAGTTCTGATATAAAAAAAATAATGGAACAAATTGTCCAGTTTACTAAAGATAGAGACTGGGATCAGTTCCACAACGGAAAAGATTTGGCACTGGCTTTGTCTATTGAAGCTTCAGAATTAAACGAAGCGTTTTTATGGAAACAGCCAGAAGAGGTAAACGTTGATAAAATTAAAGAAGAATTAGCCGATATTATGAATTATGCATTTCTTATTGCTGATAAATACAAATTAGATATCAAAGAAATCATCTTGTCAAAATTAGCTAAAAACGCAGAAAAATATCCTGTTGACAAATCCAAAGGTAACGCTAAGAAATACACTGAATTATGATTGTATATCACGCCAGTAAAAAAGGATTCATCAATGACGTTTTCAATGGAACTATTGCGGACGATATTGATCACGCTTTCTTGCTTCATTTAGGAAGACATACTTCTCCCAATGAAAAGCTATCATGGAAAAATTCCATGATGCACATGTATAAAGTAATCAATACACCAGATATTCCGGATGCTTCAACAATAGCCATCGAGTATCAAATACCCCTTACGTCCAAACGTATTGATTTCATTATTTCTGGAGTTGATACTAATCAGCGTTCCAATATTGTCATTATTGAACTGAAACAATGGGAACAAGCAAAACTGTCCAAAAAATCTGGTATCATACAAACTCATTTTCAACACGGTGAAAGTGAAACGGCACATCCTTCCTATCAGGCCTGGTCGTATGCTTATATGCTTCAAAACTATAATGAGACCGTACGCGAACAAAGTATACAACTCATGCCCTGCGCTTTCTTACATAACTATCAGGAAGATCATATCATCTCTAATGAATGCTATGCTGAGTACATAGCGAAAGCACCTTTATTTTTAAAGTCAGATGCAGGAAAACTACAAGATTTTATTAAGAAATATATCAAGTACGGTTCTAAAGAGGATATTATATATCTCATCGATAAGGGTAAACTACGGCCTTCCAAGCAACTGGCTGACGCTCTAAACTCCATGTTACATGGAAATAGAGAGTTTGTATTATTGGATGATCAAAAGGTTGTATACGAAACTGCGTTAAATTTGGCAAGAGAAGCCGCAAAAGGACCCAAACATGTTTTTATTGTAGAGGGTGGACCTGGCACAGGGAAAAGCGTTGTCGCCGTAAATCTATTAGTTGAATTGACTAAAGAAGGTGTTGTAGCTCAATATGTATCTAAAAATGCAGCACCACGTGATGTATATACAGCTAAATTATCAGGGAGCTTTAAAAAAAGCTACATTAACAACTTGTTTGTAGGTAGCGGTAGTTTTATAGATACCCCACAGAAAACTTTTGGAGCTTTAATTGTGGATGAAGCCCACAGGCTGAATATGAAAAGTGGTCTCTACAGTAATTTAGGCGAAAATCAGATTCTTGAAATTATACAAGCAGCTCGTTTTTCCATATTTTTTGTCGATGACCGTCAAAGAGTACATATCAAAGATATAGGCTCCAAAGCTGCCATACAAAAATTTGCAGAATCGTGTGGAGCAATTGTACACACTGCTAAATTAAGTTCTCAATTCCGATGCAATGGTTCAGACGGTTACTTAAGTTGGCTCGATAACACTTTGCAGATTAAGGAAACAGCCAATATTCGGTTGTCTGCTGAAGATTACGATTTCAAAATTTTCTCAGATCCAAACCAATTATTTGAGGCTATCAAAGAAAAAAATAAAATCAACAACAAAGCACGTGTTGTAGCTGGATACTGCTGGGATTGGAACAGTAAGAAAAGTCCCAATGACTATGACATTGTCCTGCCAGAATTTCATTTCAAGAAACGATGGAATCTGAATACAGATAAAAATTTATGGATTATAGGTGATAAATCTATCGAGGAAATAGGTTGCATACATACGTGCCAAGGATTGGAACTGGAGTACATAGGAGTCATTATTGGTCCAGGCATGCGTTATGAAAACGGACAAATTATTACTGATGTCACTCAACGTTCTGGTAACGACCAGTCTGTTAAAGGGTTCAAGTCGTTCATTACACACAATAAAAGTAAAGCTCTGCAAGATGCCGATGAGATTATTAAAAACACATACCGTACTTTACTTACAAGAGGTATGAAAGGCTGTTATGTGTATTGTTGTGATAAAGCATTGGCTGAATATCTTGCAGCCCAATTAGAACCTCAACATGAGTCTGTTCCTGAATTGAGAATAGAGCCAGAAGTCAATGACGAAGTGAAATACATTGATTTTCTGCCTTTATATTCCATACGGGCTGCATGTGGATATTTTGGGGAAGGAGAAATAGTTGATGAAACCGGTTGGATGAAAGTTGAAGGAATGGGAAAACTTAACCGGAATATGTTTATCGTACAGGCTGTAGGACATTCTATGGAACCGCTCATTCACGATGGAGATTATTGTGTCTTTAGGGCGAATCCAGCAGGCAGCCGACAAGGGAAAATTGTACTTGCAGAACACCATAATTACTATGATCCTGACTATACTGGCAGTTATTCTATCAAAACATATACCAGTAAGAAATCATTTGATGCGGAAGGGAATTGGGCTCATGAAGAGATTGTTCTCCAGCCCAAAAATTCTAACTACTCCCCTATCATTATTGAAGAAGAAAATGCAGATGAGTTCCGAATTATAGGAGAGTTCATAGGTATTTTACAGCCTGATAAGATATAGAAACAAAGAGAACTAAACCTAAACACACAAATAGAGCGATATTTGCTTATTATATGATAGGTTGATAAAGAAAGACAATCAGCCATGCAATGCCCAATCACACTTTTTCGAGTTTTTTAAAAGTAACTACTCACCATACAACATGTCTATCATTTCCGCAACCAATTGTTTATCCGCGAATCGTACTGCAAAATCTTCTTCTGTTGCATACCCGATAAAATTGATACTCCCATACCAGATATCCTTTTTGTCGATAACGACTAATTGAAGAGTCAACGATTCTGAAACATAAACAGCAAATCCTTCTCTTTGCAGCCACTCCACTTGCTCATTCCTATGTTTTACGAATACAACCACTTGTACTCCTCTGCATATAGCTTCCTTCAATGCCCTCCAAAGACCAGACTGTTTTTTCAATCCACTTTTCATGGCAGCAATCAGTACAGAATGTTTGGCTTGGGATATATGTTCCACCAAAGACGCTTGATAGTTATTTCCTGAAAATAAACTTTGAGGATGCTGCTCAGTTACTGATGGCTCGTTCTCCAACAACTGATAGCCTATAGCGGCATAGCCTTTCAATCTGCGTTGGTACATACGTTCGCATAAAGGAAGGCGGATGTCAATGTAATCATAGATGCGGACATCAGTCTTTCCATGGTATTCGCGGTGTAAACGTCCTGCATATTGAGCTATAATCCCTTTCCATGAAACAGGTGAAACCAGAAATAACGTATCTAAACGGGGGTAGTCAAACCCTTCTCCAACATAATGCCCGGTTGCCACTACCACTAGAGGTTCTTTAGGAGAAAGTTCAGCCAATCGTTCCATCTTCTGCCTTTTATCTTTCATGGATTCAGACCCCACTAAAGTGATGATATTTTTGCAGCACGTAGAAAGTAATTGACTCAGCTGCTCTACATGTGAAGTTAGTGTAGTCAACACAATCTGCGAGCGCCCAACAGCCAAAGTCTTACATACATCTTCAACAATTAGAGCGTTTCGGGCTTCGTCCGTAGCTAGTGATTGCACTATTTGCGCGTAGGTTGATGAACTATCCGACAAGTCACGATAGGCTGTAAACCGAGGTATCAACCATCGCTTGAACGTTTGTTTTGCCAGTTGGCTCTTGGCTTCTGCTGAATAGCGAATCGGTCCACACTGCATGAAAATGATGGGCTGATGTCCATCCTTCCGTATGGGAGTGGCAGTTAGTCCATATACATATCGTGCAGGTATCGATTTCAATATTTGTTCAAAATTGACTGCAGAAACATGGTGGCACTCATCAACAATCACCATACCATACTGACGGACAAAAGGCTTAACGCCTTCATCAGTTAAGCAGGATTGCATAAGAGCGACATCTACCCAACCATGCAAACTATTTCCTTTGGAATCCAACGTACCAAAGGGGGAAAAATGTTTTTTCTTCCCCGCTTCGGAGCCATTTCTTCTATAGGATATTCCAATTCCAAAAATTCTTCCAGCCGTGTTTTCCATTGTTCCAGCAAAGTTCGGGTATGTACTAGACACCTCCCCTGCTTTCAGGATTCTCCTTCCAACTTTTCAGCTGCCCAATAATCTTCCGTTTCATGGTTTTTCTTCTTTTATTCTTTTGACTCTATGCAAAATACACTTTTTCGAGGATAAAAACCAGCAACCATCACACTTTTTCGAGGATACTTTTGTCGAAATCCTATATTTTTTCGAGGATAACTCCTTGTACACTGTACTGGGTTCAAAAAGTACACCCACAAAAAACCTTCATCCACCCATCAAATATCCAACAAAAATCGCTATCTTTGCTCACAACCAAGTCAGCAAAAAGAACTTCATACGAGGGAAGCAAAACAGGGACTTTGGATACATCGAAAGCACGAAAAAGCTCAAAAAGCAACCGGAATAGCATCATTCAAAATTACACTGGAGAGGAGCTTTTTCATCTCAAATCGGGATACTACAATCATAAGAGGTAACGAAAGCAGCATGACTACAAAAGCATAAATTGATATAATCATTCCAGCTTGAGCTTCTGTTGTCAAAAAGTCATTCGCAATATCTGTCAAGAGTCCTATCGGAATGAACTCAGAAGTGTTAAAGATAAATGCGGCACAAGTTAATCCTACCAGTGCCATCCAGTTTTTTGTCTGCATCATGTTACTCGTTCTCATTTTTTTGTTACAAAATTATACATTTTATCGAATCCTGGTATAAGAATAAACAAAATATAGCACTAAAAGCATTAAATTCACAGTAACAAATATAACATTTAAACGGCTTAATCTTCCACTAACGACATCTATCTGTAAATCAGATGTTTACTCAATTAAACCGGGACATCAGAAGCAGGAAGAAAAGAAAAACTCCCTCCTGCAGAAAGCCTTATGTTTTCTGAACACGAGAAAACCTTCCATCGTTCCCTATCTGTATGTAGAGAATAACAGAGATGTAACGGTAAATGTCACCACCAAAGAGAATCTTGATTTCCTGTACCGCTCAGCCATGAGGTATGAATTCCGTTTTTTTGCTTCTGGCAACTATCTTCTTCCCCCCCATTTTTTATGTGGACTTAAAAACACCTAAGCATAAATACTCATTTATGCTTGAAATTTCCATGTTTTCCACACAGAAACCGTATGTTTCCGCCTTGAGAAAC
>ERZ791623.479-NODE-479-length-23735-cov-4.582897_pt1 | contig 23735 bp, 21 predicted proteins | sample MGYA00510268_ERZ791623 | MGnify/ENA primary metagenome ERZ791623 (study PRJEB30046, sample SAMN00715216) | human gut metagenome | study: EMG produced TPA metagenomics assembly of the A metagenome-wide association study of gut microbiota in type 2...
CCGCCGATACGGCGGCTGTCACGCTGGAACAGTTCGGCCCCGCCCGGCAGGCAGCGGGGGCCTATCAGGTCAAGGCGTATGACAGCAGCGTGATCCGTCAGCCCAGCTGTGGGCAGGTGGATCTGAGTTACTTTTCGGATGCGGCCCTGCTGGGCGACAGCCTGACCGTGGGCTTCTCCGATTACAGCATCAACCTGGGCGGGGCGCTCATCTGCGGCTATACCGGTGTGGGCCCCGATGCCATCGTGAACCGCAGCGCGGTCAAGAGCAGCGTGCGCGGCTCAGAGGTGGCAATGGATGTGCTGACAGCGGCCCAGCCGAAAAAGCTCTATATCCTGCTGGGCACCAACACGCTGACCACGCTGGGGGCGGCAGACCGCTTTCTGGCCTACTATGGCCAGATGTTGGATCAGCTCAGGCAGGCCCTGCCCGGCTGCGTCATCTATGTCCAGTCCATCCCGCCGGTGCGGCCCCAGGCTGCTGCGGAAAAGCCCGGTCTTGCGTCCGATGTCCTGCGCTCTGTGAACGAGCAGCTGGCAAAGCTGGCCGCAGACAAGGGCTGTGTCTACCTTGACCTGTGGGAGACCTTTGCTGATGAGAACGGGAATCTGAAGGAGATGCTGGCGGCTCCGGATGGAGTCCACTTCTCGGCCGGAAACGGCTATGGTGCCTGGGTCACCTACCTGCGCAACCACGCAAAGTATTCGGCTTCCAACTCCTGGACTATGGGCAGCGCATACAGCGCTGAATAAAGAGCGAAACGCAAAAACGGCATCGCAGACCGATCGGTTTGCGATGCCGTTTTTTTATGTTGATCGGGAAGGGAAGCAGCTTACTTCAGCTTGCTCTTGGCCTTCATGCGCTGGTCGTGGTTCAGGATCTGCTTGCGGATGCGCAGATTCTCAGGGGTGACCTCCAGCAGCTCATCCTGTGCCAGGAACTCCAGGCAGCCCTCCAGGCTCAGCTTGCTGACGGGGATCAGGCGCAGAGCGTCATCGGAACCGGAAGCGCGGGTATTGGTCAGGTGCTTGGTCTTGCAGACGTTGACATCCACATCCTCGCCGGAAGCGGTGTAGCCGATGACCATGCCCTCGTAGACCTTTTCGCCAGCGCCCACCAGCAGGGTGCCGCGCTGCTGCGCGTTGTACAGGCCGTAGGTAACGGCTTCGCCGGTCTCAAAGCTGACCAGAGAACCGGTGGAACGGTTGGCGATCATGCCGGCCCAGACATCGTAGCCATCAAAGATCTGGTTGAGGATGCCTTCGCCGTGGGTATCGGTCAGGAACTGGTTGCGGTAGCCGAACAGGCCGCGGCTGGGCATCCGGAACTCCAGGCGGACACGGTCGGTGCCCAGGGACTCCATCTGCTGCAGAACGGCTTTGCGCTGGCCCAGGCCGGTCATCACAGCACCCTGATACTGGGTGGGAACGTCGATGACAACGTGCTCCATGGGCTCGTAGGTCTTGCCGTCGATGACCTTGGTCAGAACGTGCGGGGGAGAGACCTGCAGCTCGTAGCCTTCACGGCGCATGGTCTCGATCAGGATGGACAGGTGCATCTCACCACGGCCCATGACGCGGAAGGAATCGGTGGTGGGAGAATCCTCCACCTTCAGAGCGACGTCCTTCAGCAGCTCTTTCTGCAGGCGGTCACGGATCTGGCGGCTGGTGACGTACTTGCCCTCACGGCCGGCCAGAGGGCTGTCGTTGACGGAGAAGGTCATCTCCACGGTGGGGTCGTTGATCTTCACGAAGGGCAGCGGCTCAACCTGAGAGGGAGCGCACAGCGTGTTGCCGATGGTGACATCGGGCAGGCCGGAGAATGCAACGATATCGCCTGCGGTGATGTTGTCGCAGGGCTGGCGGCCATTGGCCTGGAAATCGTACAGCTTGGTCAGGCGGCCGCGCATCTTCAGGTCGGGGTTGTGCCAGTCGCACACGACCACTTCCTCGCCGACCTTGGCAACACCGTTCTGGATGCGGCCAATGCCGATGCGGCCAACGAACTCGTTGTAGTCAACAGAGGAGACCAGCATCTGGAAGGGAGCCTCGGGGTCACCCTGAGGAGGCTGGATGGTGTCCAGCAGGGTGTCGAACAGGGGGATCAGGTCGGTGCCGGGCACATCGGGGTCCAGGCTTGCGGTGCCCTGACGGCCGCAGCAGAACAGGATGGGGCAGTCCAGCTGCTCATCGGAAGCGCCCAGATCCATCAGCAGGTAAAGCACCTCGTCGATGACTTCCTTGATGCGGGCATCGGGGCGGTCGATCTTGTTGATGGCAACCACCAGGCTCAGGTTCTGCTGCAGAGCCTTCTGCAGAACAAAACGGGTCTGGGGCATGCAGCCCTCAGCAGCGTCCACCAGCAGCAGTACGCCGTTGACCATCTTCAGCACGCGCTCGACCTCGCCGCCAAAGTCGGCGTGGCCCGGGGTATCAACGATGTTAATCTTGACACCCTTGTAGGTGCAGGAGCAGTTCTTGGCCAGAATGGTGATACCGCGCTCACGCTCGATATCGCCGCTGTCCATGACACGCTCTGCCACGACCTGATTGTCGCGGAAAGCGCCGCTCTGACGCAGCATGGCATCCACCAGCGTGGTCTTGCCGTGGTCAACGTGAGCGATAATGGCGACGTTGCGCAAATCGTTACGAACCATAAATAACTACCTCTCTATTTTGAATCTCTGTAGAAGTTACGTCATACGAATAAAGTTTATCTCAGTTGGGGGTGGTTTGTCAAGATTGTATAAAAACTTTTTCAAAATTTCGGCGCTTTGCCCGATAACTCTTCACACGATTTGGGCAGATGGATGCAGCGAGTTGTGCTATACTAAGGGTGCAAAACTGAACCGGGAGGTGTATCTATGAAGCTCACATTTTTGGGAGCCAACCACGAGGTCACGGGCAGCTGCACCCTGCTGGAAGCAGCAGGGCAGCGCTACCTCATCGACTGCGGCATGGAGCAGGGCAAGAATGTCTACGAAAACCAGCCCCTCCCTGTGGCACCGGGTGAAATTGACGGCGTGTTGGTGACCCATGCGCATATCGACCACACAGGCCAGCTGCCGCTGCTGGTGCGCAACGGCTTCCGGGGCAGGATCTATGCCACCAAGCCCACGACTCAGCTGTGCAGCATCATGCTGCGGGACTCTGCCCACATTCAGGAGTTTGAAGCTGAATGGAAGAACCGCAAGGCGAAGCGTGCCGGTGCCGAGCCGGTGGAGCCGATGTACACCGTGCAGGATGCCGAGGCGGCCATGCAGCTGTTCCGGGGCATGGAGTATAACACTAAGATCGAGCTGGCCCCGGGCCTTGTGATCCGCTTCATCGATGTGGGCCATCTGCTGGGTTCTTCCAGCATCGAGATCTGGGTCACTGAGAGCGGCACCACCACCAAGCTGGTCTTTTCCGGGGATATCGGCAACCAGCATCAGCCCATCATCAAGGACCCGACAACGATCCGGGACGCGGACTATGTGTTTATGGAGTCTACGTATGGCGACCGCAGCCACGGTCCCCGCCCGGACTATGTGGGGGAGCTGAGCAGGATCCTGCAGCGCACCTTTGACCGGGGCGGCAATGTGGTCATCCCCAGCTTTGCGGTGGGCCGTACCCAGGAGCTGCTCTACTTTATCCGTGAGATCAAAAAAGAGGGGCTGGTCACCGGCCACGGCAATTTCCCGGTCTACATCGACAGCCCCCTTGCCATTGAGGCGACCCGCATCTTCAAAGATACCGATCCCAACTGCTTTGACGAGGATACCCGGGCGCTGCTGGCTCAGGGCATCGACCCCATCCAGTTCCCGGGGCTGCAGGTCAGCGTGACCAGCGATGAGTCCCGGATGATCAACGCCGACCGGGTGCCCAAGGTCATCATCTCGGCCAGCGGCATGTGCGAGGCAGGCCGCATCCGCCACCACCTCAAGCACAATCTGTGGCGGCCGGAGTGCACGATCCTTTTTGTGGGCTATCAGGCCGTGGGAACGCTGGGCCGCACCCTGATCGATGGTGCCGTCAATGTCAAGCTGTTCGGTGAGACCATCGACGTGCAGGCAGAGATCTGTCAGCTGACGGGCCTTTCGGGCCATGCCGACCGCGAGGGCCTGCTGGCCTGGGTGAACGCGTTCAGCCCCAAGCCCAAGCGGGTGTTCATCATCCATGGCGAGGACGAGGTGGAGAACATCTTTGCCCAGACCCTGACCGAGCAGGGCTTTACCGCCTGTGCGCCATATAATGGGGAGCAGTGGGCCATTGGGGCCGAGGGTGCGGTCTGCCTGCAGGAAGGCTCCCGTGTCCGGCTGGAGCACAAGCCCAGTGAGGGCGCGTCCCGCGCCGCAACAGTGTTCCAGCGGCTGGTCAGCGCCGGCAAGCGGCTGCTCCGCGTCATCGAGCACAACGAGGGCGGGGCCAACAAGGATCTTGCCAAGTTTGCCGACCAGATCAACGCCTTGTGCGACAAGTGGGATAGATAACTATAGAATCAGAAAAAACAGCACGCCGTTTGGTTTCGGCGTGCTGTTTTTGGTTAAAAGGGAAAAGGCTCTGCCGGGAGAAACGGCAGAGCCTTTTCGGGGTATGGAGAAAAGTGTGTGGGAGAAGAGCATGGAGGGCGCTACTGGTCGTCAGAGAGGCTTTGGGAGGAAGCCTTGTCTGCAGCATCCGGGGAGAAGGGGCGGTGCAGTGCTTTGTACTGCCTGTACCGGATGCCGAGCAGCGTGAATACAACGCCGGTGACAAAGGAGCCGACGCTGACCACGATATAGGCATCAGCGCCGCTGTGCAGCAGCACCGAACCGTACCCGGCCAGAACGATGGAAAGACCCGGAACATGCTCCTGATACAGCAGGGACGCAATGCCGACTGTCAAAAACAGACAAACTGCGGAGAGAGTGCAGTTGATTCGATGTGTCCGCCTTTGACGAAGCCTGTGTGTGCGGCGGCGAATTTCCTCCATACGAACACTCGCCTTCTGGGTCATGGACAGTCCCTCCTTTTGAGAGATCATCAGAGCGGTTGCTTTCCGTCCTCTCTATCTCCTATAATACAGTTCGCGCCGATTCCTTTCACCCAAATTTGAAAAAAGTTCAAAAAAATTTCCCGCTCCGGAAAAGAGCGGGAAACGGTCAGTGAAAAACAGTGTGCCTGCCCCTGTGGAGCAGCCTTGCCGCAAACAGGGTGACGATGATGGCAGAAGGAAAGAAATACCCGATCATCTGCCAGAAGCCATCGGCGGTGATCAGCAGATTGTAGATGCCGTGCAGCACCATGCAGACCCCCAGAATCCCCACCGTGCCGGTGCAGGTGAGCCACGGACGGCGGAACACATAGGCCAGTGCCAGACCGGTCAGGATGCCGCAGACCAGATGCAGGGCCCCGGCGGACATGCCGCGGATGAGCAGGAAAACAAAACTTCCTGCACCGTTTTCGGTCAGGTAGCAGACGTTTTCAAAGGTAGCAAAGCCCACTGCAATGCCAATGGCCGCAGGAGTCAGCTTGTGGGAATCTGGCTCAAAGATCAAAAAGTAGAGCAGCAGAGGCAGCAGCTTCAGGATCTCCTCGCAGACAGGCGCAATCTCAATGGCGGTGGTCACGGCACTGCACTGATGCCGCCCCATGAAAAAGCTGCTGACATAAGCCGAAAGCAGGCAGGTGGCCATGCCCAGCACCACGAACAGGGTAAAGCGCCGGGGGCTGCCCGATGTGAACAGCAGGGAGAGCAGCATGGGAAGCGCCAGGCACAAAAAGATGTTTTCAATGTAGGTCATGGGGCTCCTCCTGCAGGATACGGGGCAGGAAGCTGACCAGCGTGAGGGTCAACAGGATGTCCACAGCATAGTAAAGGCTGAACCGGGTGTAATCACGGATGAACTCGGAGACAACGAACAGAAGAATCTGCAAGGACATTTCAAACAAAAGTGCGATCTCATAAGGCCGGAGCCGTTTTTCCTTTTGCAGGGCCGAAAAACAGAGGTAGGCCAGCGTGCCAAAGGTGAGCGCCAGCGCACCGGACATCAGCGGCGAAGGGCCAAACACCTGCACCCGCATGACAACTCCGGCAAAGACCACCCCAGCTGCCAGCGCAAAAGGCGAGAACGGCGGGCGTAGGCCCTCCCAATAGAGGATCTCCAGCGAGAGAAAAAAGAAATACGAGGCCATCCACGAGCATTCGGCCATATAAAACACCTGCGGCCCATGGCCCAGAATGATCAGATGGAGCAGGTAGTACAAAGTGCCCATCATAAAGCTGGCGTAGCCGAACGCCAGGATCAGGCAGGAGCGGCTGCTGCGCCGGAAGGCGAGGATAAAGGCGAGGAGCGCCATCGCAGCCAGCACGATCACCTGAAAGGTGTTGTCAATGATCTCAAAGCTCATCGTCGTCCCTCGTGTGCTTCTTTTCACTGCTGCGGCGCAGTCGGTAGAGGAGGATGGTCACGCAGGAGCCCAGCAGGAACGAGAGTACGCCCACCAGGATATAACCGTCGGCTCCGCGCTCACTCAGCATCCCGGCGGTGCCGGTGGGGGAAACATGCAGCGCGACCGATGTGCCTGCCCAGCCGGGCATGGCAAGGCCCAGGCAGACCACCAGCACAAGACAGGCCGCCATACAGCCTGCATCGATCAGCAGCATCTGCCGTGCGCGCGCCTGACGCTGCAGCTGGGCCGTGCGCTGGCGGATCAGCGCCATCCGTTCGGCATCAGTTTTCATACTGATATCCCTCCTGTTCCAAAAGTTGTTTCAGCTGCTGCTTGCCCCGGTACACAAGGTTCGTTACCTGCTGCTCGGTGCGTCCCAGCACCTGTGCGGCCTGCCGGTAGCTCAGTTCTTCAAAATAGACCAGAAAAAGTGTCTCCCGGTATTCCTTTTTGAGCTTGCCCAGTGCGGCGTACAGCTGCTGGTGCTGTTCGTTCTGGAGTGATCCAGTCTCGGCCAGTGCCTTGTCCGGCAGTTCAAAAGGCAGTTCCTCCAGCGGCAGAAAAAACCGCCGCCGGGTCTTGCAGCGCAATGCGAGATTGCGCCCGGTTTTATAGAGGTAAGCCTTGAAGCAGCCATCCTGAATGGGCCGCTCTCTTGCAAAAATATGGGCAAAGGCTTCGATCATCAGATCCTCTGCCTCGTGGATATCGCCCAGCACGCCGTTGATGTAAAGGGTCAGCGCGTCGCCATACCGCTCCACCAACAGCTGAGCGGCAGCTTCGTCTCCGGCCAGATACTTCCGGTAGGCTGTTTCGTCTGAGACCATCCGGTTGTTCCTTTCCGTGTTGTACACATTTCATCTTGTCTATTTTATATAAGATGAAAGAAATTTGCAAGGGAAAATACGAAAAAGCACTCCATTCTCTTCCAATTTGTGATATAATAAACTGATTTCGCCTGTTTTTCGTGCAGAAGGCGGGCGGCAGAAATTATTGGAGGGGACAAATTTATTATGGAACGTGAAACGCTGAAATCGCGGCTGGGCTTCATCCTGCTGTCGGCAGGATGTGCCATCGGCATTGGCAACGTGTGGAAATTTCCTTATATGGCAGGTCAGGGCGGCGGAGGAGCCTTCGTACTGTTTTACCTGCTGTTCCTGGTCATTCTGGGTCTGCCCATTATGACCATGGAATTTGCGGTGGGCCGTGCCAGCCGCAAAAGCCCGGTGCGTGCCTATCAGGTGCTGGAAAAGCCGGGTCAGAAGTGGCATATCCATGGCTACTTCACCCTGATCGGCTGTTACCTGCTGATGATGTTCTACACCACCGTTGCAGGCTGGATGCTGCACTATTTCTATATGACTGCCGCCGGAAAGCTCGCCGGCCTGAACGCAGACGAGGTGGCGGGCAAGTTCACCGAGATGCTGGCAAGCCCCGGCATTATGACCTTCTGGATGGTGTTCGTGGTCGTTCTGGGCATTCTGGTCTGCGCCAAGGGCCTGCAGAACGGTCTGGAACGTGTGACCAAGGGCATGATGATCGCCCTGCTCCTCATCATGGTCATTCTGGCCGTGAACAGCCTCTTCATGGATGGCGCAAAGGAGGGTCTTTCCTTCTTCCTGGTGCCTGACTTTGGCCGCATGAAGGAGGTTGGCATCGTCAACACCCTGGTGGGTGCGATGAATCAGGCCTTCTTCACCCTGAGCCTGGGCATCGGTGCCATGTCTATTTTTGGCAGCTACATCGGCAAAGAGCACTCCCTGCTGGGCGAGAGCGTCCGTGTGGTGGTGCTGGATACCTTTGTGGCCATCACGGCCGGTCTCATCATCTTCCCGGCCTGCTTTACCTTTGGTGTGGATCAGACTGCAGGCCCCAGCCTGATCTTCATCACCCTGCCCAATATTTTTGCCAACATGGCGCTGGGGCGGCTGTGGGGCAGCCTGTTCTTCCTGTTCATGGCCTTTGCGGCCCTGTCCACCGTGCTGGCAGTGTTCGAGAACATCATCTGCTGCGGCATGGAGCTGACCGGCTGCACTCGTAAAAAGTCCAGTCTGGTCAACCTGTTCCTCATCATCCTGCTGTCCATGCCCTGCGTGCTGGGGTATAACCTCTGGGCCTGGGATGGCTTTGCCGTGTTTGGCGGTGCAGTGCTGGACTTCGAGGATTTCCTTGTCAGCAACCTGTTCCTGCCGCTGGGCAGCCTGGTCTACCTGCTGTTCTGCGTTTCCCGCTATGGCTGGGGCTGGGACAACTATAAAAAAGAGGTCAACACCGGCGAGGGGCTGAAGATCCACGATTGGATGCGCGGTTACCTGACCTACGGTCTGCCCGTGATCGTGCTGTTCATCTTCGCCTTTGGCATCTACGACAAGTTCTTTGCATAAGGAAATAAACCCTCTCAGTCTCGCATTCGCTCGCCAGCTTCCCCGAGGGGGAGCCAACGCATCTGACAGGTAAGCAGCTTGCACAGCCTGAAGTCAGAGCAGCAATTGCCTCGCCCTTTGGGAGAGATGGCAGTGCGAAGCACTGACGGAGAGGGCGTTTTGTTGGAGGACACAATGCACATTTTGATCTGTGATGACGATGCGGTGTTTGCTGCCCGCGTGGAAACGCTCGTCCGGGATTTCTTTGCGCTGCGGGGCTTGCAGGTGGAATGCACCGTCTGCCACAGCGGGGAAGAGACACTGGCCCAGCGGGACCTTGATCTGTATCAGGTGGCGCTGCTGGATGTGGATCTGGACACCATGAACGGCATCTCACTGGGAAAGCAGCTGCGCCAGTGCAGCCCGGAGATCTGCCTGGTGTATGTGTCGGCCTATCTGGAATTTGCCCCGGAGGGCTACACCGTGAATGCGTTCCGCTATATCCTCAAGCGCGATCTGGACTGCCAGCTGTCCCGCTGTCTGGATGCCATTCTGCACGAGCAGGATCACCGGGCTCCCAAGACCCTGACCATCCGGCAGAACCGCACCGAGACCGAGCTGCCCTACGACAGCATCTACTACCTCGAAAGCGACCTGCGCAAGATCAACGTTTACGGAGATGTGGCTCATCAGCCCCTGTGCTCCTACTATGGCAAGCTGAATGAGCTGCCGCAGGCCCTGTTTGAGAACGGCTTTCTGCGGGTGGGGCGGAGCGCGGTGGTCAATATGAAGTACATCCGGCAGATCAGCAGCTATATGGTTACCCTGCGCAATGGGGTCAAGCTGGGCGTGAGCCGGAACGGCTATGCCGGGATCCGCAGCACCTATCTGGAATGGAAGGGGCAGTTTGGGGATGACTAAGGAAATGCTCTGGCTTCTGATGGGGCATCTGGTCTGCATTGGCCAGTGGGCGGCCTTTATCATGGTGGACCATGCATTTCTGGGCCGCGGCAGGAGATTCCGCTTCCCCTGCCTGTGGGCAGCCCTGCTGGCAGCAGTATTTCTAGTGGCCTCGATCCGGCATGACATTGGCTTTTTCAATGTTGAATCTGTGATTTTGAATGTCATCTACCTGTTGGTCACGGTGCTCTTTTTCGGCGGAAGCTGGAACCAGAAGCTCTCGGCCTGCCTTGTCAACGGCATTATGTGCCTGCTGACGGAAAATACAGTCAGCTACACCTTTGCCTGGTGTAAGCACATTCCCGTCCGGGAGGTCTGGCGCTACCGCAGCTGCCTGTTCCTGCTGGTTGCTACTGTTGTGGGGGCTGGCCTGCTTGCGGCTTATATTATCCGGCGCTGGCGGCGGGAGCAGGCGCTGACCCCGCTGCAGATGTTGGTCATGTCCTTTTTTCCTGGCATCGTTGTGGTGCTGAACATCGTGCTGATGGTATCCGGCGGCAGCGAAGTGCCCAGCATGATGAATATGATGCTGACCTTTGGCCTGACCATAGCAGTGCTGATCCATCTGGGGATCGTGCAGATGGTCAACGACCAGATGCTGCTGCAGCAGACACTGATGGTGGAGGCTGTGCGCCAGAAGAAGAGCGCAGAAGCTCTTCTGGAATCCTACAAGACCCAGCGGCGGCTGACCCATGAGTTCACCAACCACACCGATGCACTGGCTCTGCTGCTTCAGCAGGGAGATTACGAGGGCGCAAAGGCCTACCTTTCCACGCTCACAAAGACCATTGCGGCGAATACCACCATTATGAACACCCACAACCCTTTATTGGATGCCCTGCTCAGCAAAAAGTACGAGGAAGCCAGCCGAAAAGGGGTCATGGTCTATTTTGATCTGCCCGATCTGCGGGATATGCCCATGGGCCAGACGGATCTTGTGATCGTGCTCTCCAACCTGCTCAACAATGCCATTGAGGCCGCCGCGCAGGCTGATCCGCCGGAGGTCTATGTGCGGATGCGGAAGAGCGAGGAAGAGGTGGTGCTTTCCGTCCGCAACCGGGTGAAAAAGGACCTGAACCTCGTGGACGGTCAGCTGCCCCGCATCTCTCAGAAAGGGGCGGGCCACGGTTTCGGGCTGTGGAACGTGCAGGATGTGCTGAAAAAATACGGCGGCGAATATACCATCAGCTGCCGGGAGTGCTGGTTCCGCTTTACCTGCACCATCCCGCTCCGCAAGTTATGACATGAAACCCTGCAGAATATGACATTTGGGGTGAAAGTTTCATCGGAATCTGCTACAATGAAATCAAGTTAAAGGCAGGAGCGCCTCCCCGCTGTATGGTTTGCGGCCGACAGAGGAAGGAACATCCGGGAACGCAGGCGTGTGTGCGTGGGCCGGAACGTCTTTACGAATAAAAAGTCTGACGAAGCTCTGAATGGCGATCTTGGGGGATTGCTGCAGATAGAGACCTTCTGAATGCATTGTACCTGCACGGCATCGTATGTGGGAATGGGATGCCGGGCGGTGCTGCCGGAGGGAGCTTTGTCGGGCTTTTTTTGTTTGAGATCGGGCCGGAAGGAGGACGGTGTGGAGCATGGCTGCACCTGTACGGAAGCGGGCATCCTGCTGGATATCTTCACCCCGATGCGGGAGGATTTCGTGTAACAAACAAAAAAAGGCAGTGCGCCGTGTGGGACGCACTGCCTTTTGCTTTTGTACCGATTATTCCGGCTTCACCTGCAGCTCCTGCTCACAGTAGATGCAGCGGTATTTGCCGTTGGAGCTCATCTCAAAGATCTGGTCGCATTCCTCTTCAATGGAGGAGATGCAGCGGGGATTGCGGCACCGCACAATGTTCACTAGACGCTTGGGGGGCTTCGGCTTTTCCTTGCGCACAGCCTTGCCGTTTTCGATCACGGTCACGCTGATGTCAGGGTCAAGGTAGGCCAGCACGTCCAGGTTCAGCCAGGAGGCATCCCCCTCGACCTTGATGATGTCCTTGCGGCCGCAGTCGGCCTTGTGGGAGCGCGCATTCTGGATCAGTGCCACGTTGGCGGTCTTGTTGCCGGTGATGCCCAGCAGCTCCATCAGGCCCACAGCGGTGCCTGCCTTGATGTGGTCGATCACAATGCCGTTCTGGATCTCGTCAATATTCAGCATATCAGTTGCCCTCCTTCGGTGCCTTGGGGTCGGCAAGACCCAGCAGCGTCATGATCAGTGCCATGCGGATGTATACGCCGTTCTGCACCTGCTCAAAGTAGGCAGCACGGGGATCGTTGTCCACATCCAGTGCGATCTCGTTCACGCGGGGCAGGGGATGCAGCACTGCCATTTCAGGCTTGGCAAGGGCCATCTTTTCGCTGGTCAGAATGTAGCTGTTCTTCAGGCGGATGTAATCCTCCTCGTTGAAGAAGCGCTCCTTCTGCACACGGGTCATGTACAGGATATCCAGCTCGGGCATGGATTCCTCCAGGCTCCGGGTCTCACGGTACTCAATGCCGTTGGCCTCCAGCACATCCTTGATGATGTAGTCGGGCACCCGCAGCTCCTCGGGGCTGATAAGGACAAAGCGGATGTTCTTGCAGCGTGCCATGGTCTTGATGAGAGAATGGACGGTGCGGCCGAACTTCAGATCGCCGCACAGGCCGATGGTCAGGTTATCCAGCCGACCCATCCGGGTACGGATGGTCATCAGATCGGTCATGGTCTGGGTGGGGTGCTGGTGGCCGCCGTCACCGGCATTGATGACCGGGATGCGGGAGTAGCGGGAAGCGCGGAACGGCGCACCCTCTTTGGGATGGCGCATTGCCACGATATCGGCATAGCAGGAGACCACACGGATGGTATCTGCAACGCTTTCTCCCTTGGAAGCGCTGGAGACGGTCTCGCTCGGGAAGCCCAGCACATGGCCGCCCAGATTCAGCATGGCCGCCTCAAAGGAAAGGCGGGTGCGGGTAGACGGCTCGTAGAACAGAGTGGCAAGCTTTTTGTGAGCCGCAACGTCCTGGTAAGCGGCAGGGTCGGAGCGGATGCGGTCGGCCAGATCCAGCAGAGAAGTGATCTCCTCCTGGCTGAAATCCAAGGGATCGATGAGATGGCGCATGAATTTTACCTCCGTCAAAGTAATTTTCGAAGAATGGAAAAATCGAAGAAATTCGTGTAATAACTCAGTGAGCGCATGACCGGGTGGCACAGACGGTTGAAGCAGATCTCATCCAGTAGCAGCATGGCCTCGCCGGGGGCAAGGCGCATGGCAGCCCGGATGGCCTCGTCGCCGCAGCTGGCCTTGAGGTGGGCCACGTTCGAGGAGATCTGCTGGTTGCATTCCTGCTCTAGGATATCGAACACGCCGCCGCTCAGGTCGATGCGGGTGTAGTCCCGGCTGCCAAAGAGGGCGCGGGGCAGATAATCGATGGAGTAGATGACCGGGGTGGTGTCGGCCAGGATGCGTTTTTTGATGCAGATGACCTCGTCCCCCGGTGCAATGGCAAGATCCCGGGCAAGCTCGGCCCCGGCGCGGATGGGATAGATCTGGATGCCATCGGCGTGGGGGTAGCTGCCAAAGCTGCGGATCAGCGGGTAATATTCCAGCTTCTGGTCAAGGCGGCTGCGCAGGCCGAGCACGGTGCGGTTGACCACTGTGCCAATGCCGCGCACGCGCTCGATGTAACCGGCGCGCTCCATCTCGCTCAGCGCGTCCCGGATCACGGTACGGCTGACACCGAGTTCCGCGGCCAGATCGACCTCGGCGGGCAGGCGGTCGGCATCGGCGTAGCGGCCGGTGCGCAGTTCTTCCAGAAGCGCCGCGACGACACGGTCACTGATGACCGCACCGCCCAGGCGGATGGATGACGAAGAGCTGGATTCTTTCATGGGCTGTTCCTCCGGTTCGCGGGCGGGGCAGTGCCCGCCTGGACTTGGGAAAACCTGCCCTGCACCCCAAAGCTGCGCCGGACAGATTTTCTTACTTTCATTATAGCATGATTTGACTTTATTTTGAATGGTAATTATACTGGAATCCAGCAGAAAGTATGATTTTATTTTTGGAGGGTTCACAAAATGGAACTGATACTGCAAAAAGTGTGTGGCCGGTCTGCACAGCTTCCCATTCGCCTGCGCCGGTGCGGCCCTGCGGATGCCGCCGCATTCTTTGCTTTGCAGAACGAAGTGCGGGCCGCTATGCCCCACCCGGAGCAGTTTGTGCCGGACACACTGGAAAACATCACAGCCTACCTGAGGGAGGACCTGTGCATCGGGGCATACAACGGTGAACGGCTGGGGGCGTACTTTATCCTGCGCTACTGCGGCCGGAGCGCGCACAACTATGCGGCCTTTCTGGGGATGCCCCGGGAGGAGTGGGAGCACTGGGCCAATGCAGACAGCGCGGTGGTCCACCCGGACTGGCGGGGCAACGGTCTGCAGCGGAAGCTGCTGGAAGCGGCGTTGCCCCTTGTCCGGCCCGGCATCGTGGGCATCGGGGCCACCGTCAGCCCGGAGAATCAATACAGCCTGAACAATGCCCTTGCCTGCGGTTTTGTCATTGCCGACCGCCGGGAGATGTACGGCGGGTATGACCGATATCTGTTAAAGAAGATGCTGTAAACAAAAAACGCTCTCCTGCTGAGCACAGGAAAGCGTTTTTTGTTATGCGGCCAGGCGGGCCTCTTCCTTCAGCTGATCGTTCATCTTTTTGCGCACGACCAGCAGGCAGATGAGATGCACCCCTGCGGTCAGGGCCCAGCTGATGGGGTAGCTGATGTACAGCGTGCCGGTGGAGCGGAACATCCGGAAGATGGTTGCGATCCAGACCAGACGGAGCAGGCAGCTGCCCACCAGGCTGACGATCATGGGCAGGACGGAGTAGCCCCGGCCGCGCAGACAGCTGGCCAGAACGTCCATGCAGCCGCAGAGCAGATAGGTGGTGCAGATGATGTGCATACGGGCCAGACCGGCGGTCACCACGACCTCATCGGAGGAGTAGAAGTGGAGCAGCTGTTCGCCCAGCAGGGAAGCACCGCCGCCCAGCACGAGGCCGGTGACGATGGCGCAGAGCAGGCAGTTGCGCATGACGCGGTCGAGGTTGTCGTACCGGCGGGCACCCACGTTCTGGCTGGTAAAGGTCACGGCCGCCTGCGCAAAGGCATTCATGCCGGTGTAGATGAAGCCCTCTAGGTTGGATGCGGCAGAGTTTCCGGCCACGACCGTGGAGCCAAAGGAATTGATGGCCGACTGGATCACCACGTTGGACAGGCTGAACACGGTGCTCTGCAGACCGGCGGGCAGGCCGATCTGGATGATCTGCAGCATGGCTTTCTTGTGGAAGCCCAGATGCCGCAGGTCAAGGTGCATGGCACCCTCTTCCCTGACCAGCAGCACCGTGACCATAATGGCGGATACCGTCTGGCTGAGGATGGTGGCCAGCGCAACACCCGCCACACTCATCTGGAATACGATGACGAACAGCAGGTTCAGCACCACATTGATGACACCTGCCACTGCCAGACAGACCAGCGGGCGGCGGGTGTCGCCCACGGCACGCAGCAGGGAGGCGTTGAAGTTGTACAGCATGGTCATCGGCATTCCGATGAAGTAGATCTTCAGGTAAAGTGTGGCAAGGTCAATGACATCCTCGGGGCTGGACATCAGTTCCAGCAGGCCGTGGGCTGCAAAAAAGCCCACAAAAGCCATCAGAACGCCACCCACAAGGCTCAGGGTAACAGCGGTCTGCACCGCTTCGTGCACGCCCTGGTCATCCTTTGCACCATAACAGCGGGCCGCCACAACGTTTGCACCCAGCGCAAGGCCGACAAACAGGTTGACCAGCAGGTTGATGAGTGCACCGTTGGAACCAACTGCTGCCAGCGCGGCGCTGCCGGCGAATCGACCCACCACGACCACATCGGCAGCATTGAACACCAGCAGCTGCAAAAAGCTGGATGCCGCCAGCGGCAGGGAAAACAGGATGATCTTTTTCAGCATCGGGCCGCTGGTCAGATCACCGGCTTGGGACATTTGTGCCATGAAAGCTCCGCCTCCTTTGAAACTTCTCTCATACTCTTGCACCAAAATCGAAGCGTAAAAAATGCGCCGTGCCGTTTTGCGGCACAACGCAATTTGTAAAGAACACCTATATTATAATACAGTTTTCTGTAAAATACAAGATGCCGCGCAGGGGGTTCCTGCCTTTCTGGGGCGCTTTGATCAGGAATGATGGATCTGCAGCGTTTTCCAGTGCTCTTTCTTCTCGTATTCCGTTGTCACGCCGTCGTCCCGGTACATCCGGTACTCCGCAGATTCGCCGTTGGGCAGGAAACTCCACAGGGTCAGACTGGCATCATCCAGCTCAGCGGTGTTGTTGGCGGGCTGTGCCACGGGAATGATGTGACCCGGACGGATGAACAACAGCATTTCGTCCAGCGCACAGCGGATATAGTGGTGTCCGGCGGGCAGGATCTCTTCGTCGTAGTCGTCCACAGCCCGCAGGCGCAGGAGCTTCATGGGCTCGGGCAGGTAGACATGCCGCCCGTGGGCATTCTGGACATAGACGGGAGCGGCCATCAGGCCCTCGCCCAGCAAAAGCTGATCTTCCACCTCCCGGGCATCGGGGTCATCCGGGTAGTCGAAGGCCAACGGCCGGAAGTAGCTGGTGTTTTCCAGCGCAGCCTTCATAAATTCGCTGTACAGGTAGGGCAGCAGGGCGTAGCGCAGACGGATCATATTACGCACAGCGGGCAGCACCTCGGGGAAGCGATAGTATTCCTGCATCCGGGTGCCCACCGCGGAGTGGTTGCGCATCAGCGGGGTGAGCAGACCGAACTCAAGCCAGCGCAGGGCAAGATCCGGCGTGGTATCGCTGGAGAAGCCGCAGAGGTCGGCACCGCTGTACAGGAAACCGCACATCTGGACACTGGGCATCATTTGGATATTGGCCAGCAGCTGGGCCCAGCTGGAATTGTTGTCGCCCAGCCAGATGCCGCCGTAGCGGTGGCTGCCAATGAAGCTGGAACGGCTGTAAAGCAGGGTGCGCTGGCCCGGACGCAGGTCGGCAAAGGCTTCCCCTGCGGCGCGGGTCATGCTGCCGCCATAAAGGTTGTGAACCTGATCGTGACGTACCTTCCGGCCGTCTGCCTCGTGGTAAAAACTGGCGTAGTCTGCCGGGCTGTTCATCAGGCCCATGGCACCGCCCACCACGCGCGGGAAAAACTCCTCCTGCTCAATGTTGTCCTTCTCCCGCAGGGCGGCCATATCGTCCAGAAAAGCGCGCAGCCGCTCAGGTGAGTAGAAGAGGGAGGGCTCGTTCATATCGTTCCAGAAGCCCTCGATGCCGCAGTCGGTCAGGGCCTTGTATTTGTGGCCGAACCACTCCCGCACTTCGGGACGCAGGAAGTCGGCAAAGTAGGCCTTGCCGGGCCAGACTGCCGCCACAAAGGGAGTTCCGTCGGCCTTTTTGCAGAAGTATCCCTTTTCCAGCCCCTCAGTGCAAGTGGAGTCGTTGGGGTCAACGCGCACGCCGGCATCGATGATGGGCACCAGCCGGATGCCCTGCGCTTTCAGGTCTGCGGAGAGCTTTGCAAGGTCTGGAAAACGTTCCTTGTTTACGGTGAAATCGGCATAGTCCTGCATATACTCGATGTCCATACAGATCATGTCCAGCGGCAGGTCGTGCTCCTTGTACTGGCGTGCAACTTCCCGTACGTCCTCCTCGGTCTTGTAGCCCCAGCGGCTCTGTGCCAGACCGAATGCCCACCTGGGCGGGATGTAGCTGCGGCCGATGAGGGTACGGAACTCCCTGCAGATCGCATTTTCGTTCCCGCCGGAGAGGAGATACAGATCGTAGTCTGGGGTCTCGGTGTGGAAAGAGAGAAGATCGTGGCGGGAATAACCGATGTCGTAATAAACCTTGCCCGGGAAATCCACGAACAGGCCAAAGCAGGTGCTGCCGTCCCGCACCAGCAGGAAATTGTGCGCACCATAGAAGGAAAGCTTGTCCTCGCTGTGGCGGGATTCATCGGTGTTGTTGGCGATGTAGTGCCAGCCGCGCTTGTTGATGCCGCGGGGCATTTCACCCAGACCGTAGACGGCAGCCTGCTCACTGAGGGTGAGCTGCCAGCCGCTGCCATCGGGAGTCAGAAAGGGGATGGGGCCGCTTTCCGCGGGAAGAGACAGCACAACGCTCTGGGTGGGAAAAGGATGCCCGAAAGAAAAACGTTGGATCACAGAAAAGACCTCCTGTTTCAGATAGAGTTGTTACTATAATGATACGGCAGAAATCGTTCCGGAACAAGAGAGAAAACAGGATGAATAATACAACAAAACAGGCGTTTTGTGGCCTGCGCAACAGCCAATACTTCTGCTGCACCTGCCTGAGCCTCTCGGGCGAGAAACTGCACGGAATGGATTGCAAACTGTCGAATGGCTTGCTATAATAAAAAGTACTCTGAAAAGGGAGGATCTTCCATGTATCGAAACGGCATCAAGCGGCTGCTGGCGGTCATTTTGTCCCTCGGCGGCATGATCGTGCTCTCGCCGCTGCTGCTCATCCTCTGCCTTGCCATCAAGATCGATTCTCCGGGGCCGATCTTTTTCAGGCAGAAGCGGGTGGGCATCCACAAACAACATTTCAATATCCTCAAGTTCCGCACCATGCGCATCGACACCCCCCACGATATGCCCACCCACATGCTCAAGGACCCGGATCAGTATATCACCCGGGTGGGGCACTTCCTGCGCAAGACCAGTCTGGACGAGCTGCCCCAGCTCTGGAACATCTTTGTGGGCGATATGGCAGTCATCGGCCCGCGCCCGGCGCTGTGGAACCAGTATGACCTGCTGGCCGAGCGGGACAAGTACGGTGCCAACGATGTCCGCCCCGGCCTGACCGGCTGGGCCCAGATCCATGGGCGGGATGAGCTGGAGATCGTGGACAAGGCCCGGCTGGACGGCTACTATGTGGAGCACCTGAGCTTTGGCATGGACGTAAAGTGCTTCTTTGGCACCATCAGGGCGGTGCTCGACCACGACGGTGTGGTCGAGGGCGGCACCGGTACTTTGCACGAAGAGGAAAACCACAAGAAGTAAGACTGGCCCGGGCAGAATACTTGATTTATCCCCTGAAAAGCGTATAATAAAACGGTATAAGACATCAAAGGAGGATTTCCATGAATCGCACCTACATCAACGAGGTACAAAAGGAAATTGGCAATACGGTCAAGGTACAGGGTTTTATTGAAAACCTGCGCAACAGCAAGTATATGGCCTTTATCGTACTGAAGGATATCACCGGCAAGCTGCAGATCACGGTTGAAAAAGAGGATCATCCTGATCTGGTGGACACCATCGATCAGCTGACCCCTGATTCTGTCATCACTGTCACCGGTAAGGTGGTCGAGAACGACTACGTCAAGATGGGCGGCATCGAGATGATCCCCGAGGCCATCAAGGTGGAGAGCATTGCGGATGCACTGCCCATTGCCCGCAAGGCCATTGCCGCCACCAAGAAGAAAAAGGCGGTGGAGCGTTCCAGCATCGACCAGCGCATTGATTACCGCTGGGTCGATCTGCGCACCGACGAGAACCAGCTGATGTTCAAGGCCCAGAGCTGCATGGTCAACGCCATGCGCAAGTTCCTGCTGGACCAGAACTTTATCGAGATCCACACCCCCAAGCTGATCGCTGCTGCCAGCGAGAGCGGCTCTGAGGTGTTCAAGGTGGATTACTTCGATCGCAATGCCTATCTGGCACAGAGCCCCCAGTTCTACAAGCAGATGGCAATGGCTGCAGGCTTTGAGCGCATCTTTGAGACCGGCCCTGTGTTCCGCGCCGAGAAGAGCTATACCAATAAGCACGCCACGGAGTTCTCCGGTTTCGATCTGGAGTTCAGCTACATCACCTCTTACAAGGATGTCATGGCCATGGAGGAACAGCTGCTCAAGGCTGGCCTGCAGGCTGTGAAGGACGCATACGGCGACCAGATCCAGGAGCTGTTCGGCAAGGAAGTCATCGTGCCTGAGACTCCGTTCCCCGTGGTCAAGCTGGCTGACCTGTACAAGGGTCTGGAAGAGGACTTCGGCTATGTGGTGGACGATTCCGAGAAGGGCGACCTGACCACTGAGGCCGAGCGCCTGAGCTACGACTGGGTGAAGAAGCACTATAACCACGAGTTCCTCTTCGTCACGGATTACGATGCTGAGAAGCGCGCCTTCTACCACATGCGCGACGAGAACGGTGTGCCTCAGGGCTACGACCTGATCTGGCGCGGTGTGGAGATCACCACCGGTGCCCAGCGTGAGCACCGCTATGAGGTGCTGAAGAAGCAGGCCGAGGAAAAGGGTCTGGCTGAGGATGTCAAGTTCTATCTGGAGTTCTTCCAGTATGGCTGCCCCCCGCACGGCGGCTTCGGTCTGGGCATCGACCGCCTGACCATGCTGCTGGTGGGCGAGAGCATCAAGGACGCGGAGTTCCTGTTCCGCGGCCCCAACCGTCTGACCCCGTAAGGACGGGGGTGTTCGTATGAACGCCGCAGACCATTATCTGACCCGTTATCTGGAAGCGAAGGATCTGGATCAGTACAACGCACTGCTCCGCTACACCTTTCAGGTTACGGAAGAAGAGCTGACTGCCACAGGCTGGAAGGACGATGAGATCAAGCAGTCCAAGTTCCCGGTGCTGGAACGTGCCGATGTTCTGGGCTGCTTTGATGGAGACACGCTGGTGTCCCAGTTTGCCGTCTATCCGCTGAAAATGAACATCTACGATACGGTCTACCATGTGGGCTTTGTTACCAGTGTCTGCACCTACCCGGAGTACACCGGGCAGGGCATTATGAAACACCTGATGATCAAGGGCCTGACCCAGATGCACGAGGAGGGCAAATCCTTCGCCCTGCTCTACCCGTACAGCATTCCGCTGTACCATCACCTGGGCTGGGAGATCGTTTCCAACAAGATCTCGTTCAACATCAAGGACCGGCAGATCCCCACCAAGGTCAAGGCTCCCGGCTATGTCCGGCGTGTCAGCTGGGATAACACCGAGTTCCATGAGCTGCACTCCCACTTTGCGTCCATCACCCACGGCTGCCTGTTCCGCAACAGTCTGGCCTGGGAGGAATACTGGCGCTGGGATGAGGACGATACCAATGTTGCGGTCTACTACAACGTCAAGGATAAGCCCTGCGGCTACATGGTCTACCTCATCAAAAACGACATCATGCACATCAAAGAGATGGTCTACCTCAACCGCGAGGCCCAGAAAGGCCTGTGGGAGTATATCCATGCCCATGATTCCATGATCGATGAGGTGCACGGCAGCACCTATTTCAGCGAGCCCATCGCCTTTGAGATGGACGATGGCGACATCAAGGAGAGCATCCGCCCTTATGCCATGGGACGCATCATCGACGTGGAGGATTTCCTCGCCGATTACCCCTGTGACCCGGACGGCGGCACCCTGTGCATCGAGCTGGAGATCGAGGACTCGCTTCTGCCATGGAACGACCGGACGTTCAACGTTCGCTTTGCGGATGGGCACTGCACCATGACCCGTGAACCCGCCGAGTATCACCTGAAAATGGGCATCGGCACCTTTACCACCCTGCTGCTGGGCTACAAGACCGCAGAGCGTCTGTATGAGCTGGAGCGCATCGAGGGCAGGGAAGAGGCTGTGGAACGGCTGGATGACGTGCTCTTCCATAAGATCCCGTATATTTCGGATTACATCTGACAAAAGAAAACAACCCTCTCCGTCAAAGCCTTTTGCTTTGCCTGCTTTTCCCGAAAGGGTGAAGCGGCATTGCGAGGCAATGACGGAGAGGGTTGTTCTTTTTGACTCAGAGCAGCGTCGGCACCAGCTCGGCCAGCTTCTCAGCCAGCTGTGCGTGGCCCTTACGGGTCAGGTGCATGAAGTCGATCTGGTTGAACTCGCAGCCTTCAGCATCCAGGAAATGGACGTTGTTGCGCTCTGCAATGATCTTGTACCAGCCGGCAACGCCCTTGGACTTCTCCACACAGCCGTCGCCCATGACCTCATCGTGGAAGCCCTCCTTGATGCGCGGAGGAGCAATTACAAGAATGTTGGGTTCCTTGCCGCCCCAGCAGTCCACGGTCTTGCACTTCTGGATCAGGCGCTCCATGCCAGCGCCAATGCAGGCGGCGTTTGCGTTGAAGCGCTCTTTCACATCGTTGGTGCCCAGCATGATGATGAGCAGGTCGATGACTTCATGGCTTTTGAGCAGGGGATAGGCCACGCTCAGAGCATCCATGGACTCGTGGATGGGGTCTATAAAAACGGTGGTGCGGCCGGAAAGGCCCTCTTCGGTTACCAGATACTTGTCGCCCAGAGCAGTCTGCAGGCGGCAGGTCCACCGCTCGTCCTCGTTGAAGCGGATGCCGCCATCAGCATTGTCCTTGGGGTCGGCACAATAACCGTGGGTGTTGGAATCGCCCAGGCAGAGAATATGTGTTTTCATCTCAATATACTCCTTTGATCGTTCAGATGATCAGGCTTCGCCGTGCTGCTGGCGGAAGTAATAGACTGCGCCTACCATACCGGCATCATTGTGCAGCTGGGCGGCGCGGATCTCCAGCCCCTCGGCAAAGGCGGGCATAACGGAGGCCCTGACTTTGGCGGCAATGGGCTCGATGAGCAGCTTCTGCTGGGCGCTCACGCCGCCGCCGATGAGAATGAGCTGCGGGTTGAAGATGTGCACCATGCCTGCAAGGCCCTGTGCGATTTCATCCGTCCAGGCATCCAGCAGGGCCAGAACGGTCTCGTTGCCAGCCGCTGCAGCAGCAAAAATGGCGCGGCCGTCTTTCCAGGCCGGGTCCTTTTCCTGCGCGGCCCGTACCAGAGCCGTGGTGGCGGCGTAGCGCTCCCAGCAGCCGGTGGCACCGCAGGGGCAGGGGACACCGTCCAGTGCATGGGTGCGGTAGTGGCCCAGCTCACCGCCCAGTCCGCGGGCACCCTCCAAAAGGCGGCCGCCGGTCAGGATGCCGCCGCCCACGCCGGTGCCCAGGGTCACGCCAATGACATCGGTATAACCCTTTGCGCCGCCGACCCAGACCTCGCCCAGCGTCATGCAGTTGGCATCGTTGGCAACGGTGACGGGCAGGCCGAAGAGCCGTTCCAGTTCGGCCTGGATGGGGCTGTTGATGTAGTTGGGAAAGTTGCCGCAGGTACCGGCTACGATGCCTTTGCGGCTGTCGATTTGGCCGGTGGCCGAAACGCCCACGCCTTCCAGCGCTTTCACGTCGATGTTCTGGGTCTCCACAAAGGCTTTGGCGGCTTTGAGCACGGTGGCCAGCACCGGGGTCTGGTAGCCGTCAAAGTTGACGCTCTCCTCGGCCTTGGGGCCTACCGCGCCGGTTTCATCCACGATGCCCAGCTTGACGGCAGTGCCGCCGATATCAATCGCAAGATACTGTTTCATCTCAGTGTCTCCGTTTTACTTGTTCATGGCGTTGATGGCTCCGGTGAAGCGGGCCGTGATCTCGGCAGGGCGGGTGATGGCACCGCCCACCACCAGTGCAAAGGCACCGGCTTCCAGTGCCTTGACGGCCTGCTCGGGGTAGTGGATGTGGCCCTCGGCAATGACTTTGGCGGGGCACTCGGTGGCCAGCTTGTGGACGAAATCAAAATCGATGTCGTCAATGCCCTGGGTCTCAGGGGTGTAGCCGCGCATGGTGGTGCCCACAAAGTCGGCACCGGCCTCGGCACAGGCCATGGCGTTCTCAAAGTTGTCGCAGTCGGCCATCACCAGCTGATCCGGGTACTTTGCCTTGATGGCGCGGATGAACTCAGCGGAGGTGGAACCATCTGGGCGGAGGGCTCCCGTGCCCTGCACCGCCAGAATATCCACGCCGCAGGCCACCAGCTCGTCCACTTCCTTCATGGTCACAGTGATGTACATGGGGGTGCCGGGGTAGTCCTTTTTGATGATGCCGATCACGGGCAGGTCCACGACCTGCTTGATCTGGGTGATGTCCCGCACGGTATTGGCACGGA